>JADMIO010980217.1_pt1 | contig 57038 bp, 58 predicted proteins | sample 8958161 | NCBI WGS metagenome assembly JADMIO01 (sample SAMN16585339, study PRJNA669376) | soil metagenome | isolation source: Crop rotation soil | place: USA: Cullars Rotation, Alabama | collected 2011 | reverse complement strand
CCCGCCGATGGCCATGACCGGGGCGCCGGTGGCCAGCTGGTAGCCGGCGGCGTTGTTCGACCCCACCGTCGCCGCCACCCAGGTGAACCCGGCGCTCCCCTGGTCGAGGTAGGCGGTGAGCTCGGCCGACGGCGTGGTCCCGTTGAGCAGGCCGCCGGCGCCGCCCCGGCCACCACCGCCGCCGCCCGCGAACGTCCCGCCGCCGGGCGGGCCGCCCCGGCCGCCGCCCGGCCCGAACCCGCCGATCCCGGCGGGGCCGGCGGACGGGATGGCGCCGGAGTGGGGGGTGGCCGCAGTGGCCACGCTGTAGGCGCCCGGGCCGGCCAGGGCGGCGACGATCGCCCCGGCGGCGACGGCCCGGCCGCCCCACCGGCCGACGTGGGGGACGACGAGCAGGGCCAGGGCGACGGCGACGCCGGCCTCGCCGATGGCGGCGCGGAGGCCTGGGTGCCACGCCGGGGCCCGGTCGAGCAGGGCCACCGACCAGACGCTGGTCACGGCCAGGGTGGCGGCCATGACAGCGCGGGCGACCGGGTCGCGGCGGCGGGCCCACAGCAGCGACGCCCCGATGCCGACCAGGGCGCCGATGGCCGGACCCAGGGCGACGGAGTAGTACGGATGGATGATCCCCTTGCCCAGGCTGAAGGTGAGGGCGGTGACCAGCAGCCAGCCGCCCCACAGGAGGAGGCCGGCCCGGGTCCGGTTGGTCCGCGACGCCCGGCGGGAGATCAGCAGGCCGGCGACCAGCAGGATCAGCGACGCCGGGAGCAGCCAGGCGATCTGGCTGCCGAACTCGGTATTGGCCAGCCGCCCGAGGCCGGTGAGCCCCCAGCGGCCGCCCTGGCCGCCGCCGCCCCCGACGCTGCCCACCTCGTTGCCGGTCAGCCGGCCGAAGCCGTTGTACCCGAACATGAGGTTCCAGACCGAGTTGTCCTGGGACCCGCCGATGTAGGGCCGGCTGGAGGCGGGCCAGAGCTGGACGACGGCGATCCACCAGCCGGCGGCGGCCACCATGGCGCCCGCGCCGGCCAGGAGCTGGACGACCCGCCGCCGAAACGGGGTCGGCCCGGCGACCAGGTACGTCAGGCCCAGCGCGGGCAGGACGAGGAGGGCCTGGAGCATCTTGGCGAGGAAGCCGAAGCCGACCAGGGCGCCGGCCAGGACCAGCCAGCGGGTGCGGCCGTCCTCGACGGCCCGGGTGGTGGCGTACGCCGACCCGATCAGCAGCAGGACGAGGAGGGCGTCCGGGTTGTTGAACCGGAACATGAGGGCGGCGACCGGGGTGAGGGCCAGCACCGCGCCGGCGATCAGCCCCGCGCCCGGGCGGGCCGCCCGCCGCACGGTGGCGTACAGGAGGCCGACGGACCCCACCCCGGCCACTGCCTGCGGCGCCAGGATGCTCCAGGCGTTCAGCCCGAAGAGCCGAACCGACAGGTCCATCACCCACAGGGCGCCCGGGGCCTTGTCGACGGTGATGAAGTTGGCCGCGTCCGACGAGCCGAAGAAGAAGGCGGTCCAGCTCTTGGATCCGGCCTGGGCCGCGGCCGAGTAGAAGGCGTTGGCCCAGCCGGAGGCGCCCAGGCCCCAGAGGTACAGCACCGCGGTGGCGCCCAGCAGGGCGAGGAGCGCGGGCCGGACCCACGCCGGATCCTCCGGGCGGCCCCGCAGCAGCCGGGGGGCGGGCCGGCGAGCCGGCGTGGTGTCGAGCGGGGTGGCGGCCGACAGGTCGGGGGGCGCGATGGTCGACATGGGAGCCACCGTCCCCTGCGCAGCTGGGAGTTCCCTTGGAGCGAACGGGGAGTTGGGGGTGAAGCGGCGCAGGCGGCAACATGGGCCGGTGGATCCCGACATCGCCGACGCAGCGACCCAGCTGCGCGCCGACCGCAGCGTGGCGGTCGACGTCTCCGAACGCACCATCCGGCTCCTGGATCCCGTGAACGGCGACCCCGGCTTCGCCGTCCTCCGCGTGCTCGGCCAGGTCCAGGACGCGTCGCCGGTGGGCGCGGCGTCGCACGGGCCCGGCAAGGTGGCCGCCGGCGTGTGGCGGGCCCCCGAGCTGTACCTGGCCCGCTGGAGCAACGGCAAGCGGTGGGTGGTCGGCTACCGCCTGCCCAGCGACGCCAAGCCGAACGACTACGTGCGCATGGAGGGCCGCATCCCCACCCGCCTGGAGATCGACAACTGGTACGCCGCCGTCCCGCCGACCGTCGACGAGGCCTTCCTCGACGCCGGCGTGCTGCTCGACGACCCGCCGTTCCCCATTCCCCCGCCGCCCCCGACCCCTCCACCGGCCCCGCCGGCCGCGGCCAAGGCGCCGCCCCGAGCCCGTGCCGCCGCCACCCCCCGCCAGCCTCGGGCGCCCCGGCCGGCTGCCGCCCCGAAGCGGGACAAGGCGCCGACGACCCGCTTGTGCGCGGTGTGCCGGATGCAGAAGTCGCTGTCCCAGTTCGTGCCCGGCTCGGACGCCTGCGTCGACTGCCGGTCCTGAGCCGAGCCGCCGGCCGGCGCGCGCATACCTCGCCGATCTCGGGGTAGGTCCGGGCTGATGCGCCCGAACCGGAACAACCGGCCCGTGCACGCGGTTGTCTTTATGTTCGGGTAAGTGTCACGAGCAGGGAGTTCCGCCATGCCCACGGGTCCTTCGACGGCAACGGCAACGACCGATCCGGACGTGCTGCGTCTGTACCTCGACGAGATCGGCAGGTACCGCCTGCTGACCAGGGACGACGAGCGCCGGCTGGGCCGGACCATCGACGCCGGCCGGGCCGCGGCCGCCGCCCTGGCCGGCGGTGCCGACGCCGACGAAGCGCCCGAGCTGCGGCGCCGGCAGGCGGCGGGCGAGGAGGCGACCAAGACGTTCCTGGAGGCCAACCTCCGGCTCGTGGTGTCGATCGCCAAGCGCTACCGGTCGTCCGGGGTCGCCCTGATCGACCTGGTCCAGGAGGGGAACCTCGGCCTCATCCACGCCCTGGAGAAGTTCGACTTCAACCGGGGCTTCAAGTTCTCGACGTACGCCACCTGGTGGATCCGCCAGGCCATCACCCGGGCCATCGCCAACACCGGCCGCACCGTGCGGCTCCCGGTCCACGCCGGCGAGACGGTCACCCGGGTCCAGCGGGCCCAGGGCCAGCTCGAGTCCGAGCTGGGGCGGGCGCCCCGGGTCGAGGAGCTGGCCGCCGAGTGCAACCTCCACTGCGACAAGGTCACCGAGGCCCTGCGCCTGGGCCTGCACCCGACGTCGCTGTTCGAACCGCTCGGCAGCGAGGGCGAGATGACGCTCGCCGACGTCATCCAGGACCGGGACGCGACACCGCCGATCGACCAGGTCATCGCCGCCTCCCTGCCCGCCCACGTGGCCAAGCTGCTGGCCACGCTCAGCGAGGAGGAGCGGCGGGTCGTCTGCCTGCGCTACGGCTTCGACCGCGGCCAGACCCGGACGCTGGCCGAGGTGGGCCGGACCTGCGGCGTGAGCGCCGAGGGCGCCCGCCAGATCGAGCGCCGGGCCCTGGCCAAGCTGAAGCTGCGGACCAAGGCCACCGGGCTGGCCGACGTGCTGGCCGGCTGAGTCACTCCTCCCGGAGCTCAGCCTCCGGGTCGGGCGCCGGCGACGGCGAGGTGGGCGCGCCCGCTTCCCCCTGCAACGAGATGGCGCATGCCACGCCGGCCACCGTCCCCTTCCCTACCGCCACCGTGGCCAGCTGGAAGCCGGGGGTGATGTCGCCGGCGGCGAAGCAGCCCTCGACCGACGTGCGGCCGTCCCGGTCGACCTGCAGGCACCCGTCGCCGTCCACGTCGCAGCCGAGCTGGCGGGCCAGCTCCAGCCGGGGCCGGTGGGCGATCGAGAAGAACACGAGGTCGGTGGGGAGGACGTCGCCGCCGGCCAGGCGCACGCCCTGCAGGTCCCCGCGGGGCCCGAGCAGGGCCACCGCGTCGTCCTCGCACAGCCCGATCCCGTGGCGGGCCAGCAGCCGGCGGTGACGGTCGTCGGCCTCCAGCGGGTGGCCCTCCGTGACCACGGTGAGGTCGTCGGCCCAGTCCAGCAGGCCGACGGCGAACGACACCACGTGCTCGCCCCAGCCGAGGATGACCACCGACCGGCCTTGGGCCTCGTAGCCGTCGCAGCTGGCGCAGTGGAACACGCTGCAGCCGTAGTGCTCGAAGAAGCCGTCGACCTCGGGGAACTGGTCGACCACCCCCATGGCCAGGACCAGGCGGAGGCCGATCTCGTCCTCGCCGTCGACGGTGACGACGAAGCGCCCCTGGTCGTCCCGCGCGGCCGACGACGCCGTCCCGTTCCGGAAGGCGATCTCGGGGTAGCGGGCCAGGTCGGCCCGGGCCTGCTCGAGGAGAGCCATGGGATCGGCCGGGTCACTCCCGAGGTAGCCGTGGGACACCTCGACCCAGCGGTTGCGGTACTCGCCGCTGTCGACCACCAGCACCGACCGCCGGTAGCGGGCGGCCCAGGTGGCGGCGCTCAGGCCGGCGGGGCCCCCGCCCACGACGACCACGTCGTAGACCAGGTCACTCCTCCGGGCCAGGGGCCAGGATGCCGGCGGCCACGGCCAGGGCGGTGGCCAGCCCGGCCGCCCGCTCGGCCACCGCGGCCAGGTAGCGGTCGGCGCCGTTCTGGTCCAGCGGCGGGCGCCCGAGGGAGCGGAGCAGGGCGGTGGGGTCGGAGGCGGGCGTGATCGGCGGAGGGGCCGCGGCCTTCGGCGGGATGCGCCAGAAGTCGGCCGGCTTGACCTCGGCCGGGCGGGGGTCGGCCCGCCGGGCCTGCTTGGCGTTGTGGCCCTGCCCGTTGTGGGCGTTGTTGCGGCGGGCGGCGGGCGCGCTCACGCCGCTTCCTCCTGGTCGCTGGTCGACGCGTCCTCGGGGTCGGCGGTGAGGAGCTGGTCGGGGCGCAGGCCGAGGGCGACGCGGAGCTGGTCCGGGTTCAGGTCGGCCAGCGTGCTCGACTTGGGCAGGACCAGGTCGGCGATGTGGCGCTTGCCGGCCACGACGTCCTCCACCCGCTCGTCGACCGTGCCGGGGCAGACGAGGCGGTGGGAGATCACCGTGCGCTCCTGCCCGATCCGCCACGCCCGGTCCCGGGCCTGGTCCTCGACCGCGGGGTTCCACCACCGGTCGTAGAGGACGACGTGGCTGGCGGCGGTGAGGTTGAGCCCGGTGCCACCCGCCTTCAGCGACAGGACGAGGGCGCCGGCGCCCTTGCGGGACTGGAAGTCGGCGATCATCCGGTCGCGGGCACCCCGGGACAGGCCACCGTGGTAGCACTCGACCGGCTTGCCGGTCCGGGCCGTGAGGTGGTCGGCCAGCCGCTTGCCCCACTCGGCGAAGTGGGTGAACACGAGGACCTTCTCGCCGGCGGCGAACACCGAGTCGACGATCTCCTCCAGCCGGGCCAGCTTGCCCGACCGGCCCGGCAGCGGCTTGCCGTCGTCCTCGTAGGCGGCCGGGTGGTTGCAGATCTGCTTGAGGGCGGTGATGGCGGCCAGGATGTCGCCCTGCCGGCGTTCGTCGTCGCCGGCGTTGACCAGCCGGTCGATGACGGCCTGGTAGAGACCGACCTGCTCCGGCGTCATCGTGCAGTGGTCGAGCTCGTCGATCTTGTCCGGCAGCTCGGCCGCCACCTCCGGCTCGGCCTTGGTCCGGCGGAAGACCAGGATGCCGTTCAGGGCCCGGAGGGCGTGCTCGCCCGAGCGGCCGTCCTTGCTCGACGCCGACAGCTGGGAGACGAAGGCGGCCCGGGCGCCGAGCAGCCCGGGGTTGGTGAAGTCGAGGATGGCCCACAGGTCGCCCAGACCGTTCTCGACCGGCGTGCCGGTGAGGGCGATGCGGCTGCGGGCCGGGATGCGGCGCAGCTCCTGAGCGACGTCGCTGGCCGGGTTCTTGATGGCCTGGGCCTCGTCGAGCACGACCCGGCCCCACTCGAAGCCGCTGAGGGCGTCGATGTCGCGCACCGCCGTCCCGTAGGTCGTGATGACGACGTCGGCCTTGGCCGCCTTGGCGGCCAGGGCGTCGGCCGAGGCCCTGGACGCCCCGTGGTGGACGACGACGCGCAGGCCGGGGGTGAACCGGCGGGCCTCCGCGGCCCAGTTCCCGACGACCGCGGGCGGGGCGATGACCAGCGTGGGACCAGCGGCCTCGTCGGCCGCGGCCGACGCGGCGGCGACGCGGGCCAGGTGGGCCAGGACGGTCGGCGTCTTGCCCAGGCCCATGTCCAGGGCCAGGCACCCCCCGAGCCCGCCGGCGTCGAGGAAGGCGAGCCAGGCCAGGGCCTCGGCCTGGTAGCTGCGCAGCGTGCCCACGAAACCCTCGGGCTCGGGGACCGCCTCAGTCGCCACCGCCCGGGTCTTCGAGAGCAGGTCGGCGGCCCAGCCGGTACCCCCGACGACGGTGCCGCCCGAGAGGGGCGATGCCTCCAGCCCCACCGCGTGGCGCAGGACCTCGGCCCCCGTCAGCCGGGTGCGGTGGGCCCGCTCCGCCAAGGCGGCGGCGGCCTCGTTGAGGTCGACGCGGTCGACCTCGACCCACCGGCCCCGGGAGTGGATGAGGGGGCGGGCCTCGGCGGCCAGGCGCCGGATGTCCTCCGCCGTCAGCTCGACGTCGTCGAACACGGCCGACCATCGGACGTCGGCCAGCTGGTGGGCCCCGACGACCGAGGCGTCGACCGGCTCGGCCGTGAGCCGCAGGGCGGGACGGGGCTTGCGGCGGGACAGGGCCGGCACCCGGACGTCGAACCCGGCGGCGCCCAGGGCCGGGCCGGTGACCCCCATCAGCTCGAACGCCTCGTCCTGGCTGAGCACGACCTCGCCCCGGCGCTGGCCGCCCGGGCGGTTCAGCACCGGCAGCAGCCGCTCGAGGCGGACGGTCTCGTCGGCCAGGTGGCGCTTGGAGCGGCCGTCGACCAGGGCGACCTCGAGGGGGACCAGCCGCCCGTCCTGGCCCGGCCCGAGGACCGAGAGGAACCAGGCCCCGCCCTTGTCCGGCGGGTCGAGCTGCACGACCAGGCGGGCGTCGACCGGGCCCCGGACCGGGTCGGCCCAGCGGTCGAGCCGCTCGGCCAGCGGGGTGACCAGGCGGGCCGGGGCGTCGAACGGCGTGCCGTTCAGGCAGGTCACGACCGACTCGGCCACGTCGGCCGGGGTCCTGACCACGGGCGGGGCGGCCGGCAGCTCCAGCCGGCCGGCGGCGTCGCGGACGATGGCGTCCACGGTCGCACCCAGGACGGCCAGGGTGATGGCGCGGGCATCGGCCGGCTCCAGGGCCGCCACCGGGCCGGGCATGGTCCGGGCGGTGGCGTCCAGCTTGGCCCGGTCGACCAGCGCCGGCGCCCACCGCACTGCGAAGGCCGAGCCCCCGGCGGGCTGCAGGGTCGGGATGATCGAGCCCCGAGCCACCAAGTCGACGGCCCACACCGCCACCCGTCCGAGCCATACCACGCTGTTGCCCACGCCCTCGGGCCGCTCCCCCACACCCACGGTGACCAGCCAGCCGAGGGCCTGGGGCACGCCGATGGCCCGGGCCGGCGCCGTCTCCTTGGTGGGCAGGGCGACGGGGTCGTGGGGCCACCAGCCGCCGGCCGGGGCGTCGACCGCGGCCAGCCGCTCGCCGAGCTCCTCGTCGTCGACCGGCGGCACGCCCGGTCCCCCGGCCCAGACAACCACCCGCCCGTCGGACCACGACGCCTGCAGCCGCACCTCGCCCGGCCCATCCAGCGTGCGGTCGTCAGCCGGCTGGCGCTTGACGCCGAGCAGGCGGTCGAGCGCCTCGGCCAGCCGGGACCGCTCGCCCTCGAAGTCGGCGACGACCTGGTCCCGCTCCGGCCCGGGCAGGTTCCGGACCTTGGCCAGGTTGGCCTCGGTCTCCCGCAGCAGCCGCTGCAGGCCGGCCCGCCAGTCGAGCTTGTGGGCCTCCAGGAGGGCGAGCTGCGCCGGGGTGGCGTCGCCCTCGGCCTCGGCCTGGATGGCCCAGGCCAGCTCGGCCGCGGACACCGGCCCGGCCGCGCCCTCGGTTTCGCCGTTCGCGCGCTTGGGGCCGCTCTGGCCCTGCAAGCCTGCTGCCACGTCGTGCATGTGCCTCCGGCACTTCGTCTCGGAGGTGGAGGCGGCCATGCCGCCCGTCTCCGCGCCTGTTCATCCTCTTCTGCCGGGTGGTGTCCCACCGCGGGACGACTCCGGCATCGCTGCGTCACCGCCGCCCAGACGACTGTGTTGCGCAGGAACTTGTCCAAGAGTACCGCGACCGCAAACCGAATGGTGGATGGGGTCACCCGCCGCCGAGGCTGGGAACGACGTGGTCCCGGGCCAGCGCCGCCCCCGGGTCGCCGGCATCGGCGAACACGGCCCGGCCGGCGCCGAGGTCGACCAGCACCGGAAACGCCACGCCTCCTACCGGCGGCGACGCCCAGTCCCCCGCGGCGTCGGCCGACTCGACCACCGCCACCGCCACCGCCCGGGGGGCCCGGCCGAGCCCGCCCTTGACCGTGGTCGCGTACTGGCGGGCCTCGTCGAGGAACCGGTCGAGGTGGTCCCGGGACCCGTCCGACTTGAACACCGCCACCAGCACGAACGTGTGCCGCCGCCGGCCGATGAGGGCCTGGCGGCCGGCCACCGAGTCCCGCCGGACCTGGAACCCGCCGGCGGCGAGCGACGCTTCGATCCGCCGGACCACCCCGAGGGCGTCCGGGCTCAGGTCCCTTCCTTGCGGGCCCGGAAGACCAGCGTTCGGGGGACCAGCCGGTAGGCGTCCCGCCAGTGCGGCGTGCGGTGGCCGTCGGCGAGGGGCTCGGGCTCCAGCAGGGTGTCGACCCGGAAGTTGGCCCGGCTCAGCCCGGTGAAGAGGTCGGCGACGGTGTGGTGGTGGGCCGACAGCGGCAGCCCCTCCCAGTCGTAGCTCACCATCGACCGGTCGAAGTACGACCGGCGGACGAGCAGGGGCTGGTCGGGGTCGTCGTCGTCGATCAGGTGCGACGCCGGGTGCGGGATGGAGAACACCAGCGGCGCCCCCTGCTTGAGGACCCGGTGGACCTGGCGGAACACCCGGTTCAGGTCGGTCACCAGGGCCAGGGCGAAGGCCGAGAAGGCGATGTCGATGCTCTCGGCCCGCAGGAAGACCAGCTCGGCCAGGTCGCCCTTGTGCAGCTCGACCCGCACCTTCTCCTGCTCGGCCAGCCGGCGGGCGCCGGCCAGCTGCTCGGCCGAGAAGTCGAGACCGATGGCGTGGGCGCCCTGCTTGGCCATGGCGACGAGGTTCTGCCCGCCGGCGCAGCCGAGGTCGAGTACCCGCTTGCCGGCCAGGTTGCCCAGCAGCCGGAGCTCGGCCTCGGTGCCGATGTCGGGCCCGTAGGCGATCGAGTCGATGGCCGGCAGCACCCCCCCGCCCCGGCCACCCTCCAGCAGGCGGTTCCAGGTCGCGGCGGTGTCGCTGGGCATGGCCCATCTTGGCAGTGTGGGCGATTCGCGGTCACATACGACACCGGATCGCCCACACCCGGACGGGTCAGACGGGGGGCTTGTGGGTCAGGGCGTCGTAGAGGTCCACCCCGCGGTTGGCGAGCTCGACGAAGGTCAGCACGCTGGCGATCCGACCCGGCGGACTCGAAATCAGGGTGTCCTCGGCCACCAGCTCGTCGAACGCCGGCTGGGAGTGAGTCATGTCGACGCCGGCGCCCGCCATCACCTTCATGATCTCGTGGGCGACCAGCCCGTAGCCGATGGTGGTGGGATGGACGCCGTCGAGGGCGACGAGGCCGCCCTTGAACCGGCCGAAGTGGTCGGAACCGAAGAACCGGTTGTCGGGTTGCGGTGAGAGGGCCAGGTAGGGGTCCGGGAGGCGGTACGGCGTCCACCACGGCGGCTGGGCTTCGTCGTCGATGAGGTAGCGCCGGTACGCCAGGCGGTCGATCATCCCGGCCAGGTCGAACACCCGCCAGTCACGGTCCTGGTTCCGCCCTTCCGCCACCCGGGAGACGATGTGGTCGTTGTAGCGATCCACCGCAAAGTCGAGCACCCGTAACTGGTCCCCGGTCAGGCACGGGTGCCGGTTGGCGCGGAACACCTCGTCGGTGATCCACGGCCGGGTGTAGCGGGCGAAGTACCGGTCCCCCGGCATCTTCTCGCCCACGCCCCGGACCATGGGGGCGATGGTGACGTGGGGAACGGTCACGAAGATCACGTGCTGGGCGTCGATGGCACGCACCTCGTCGAGCAGCGCGTCGTACTCGCTGGCGAAGTGCGACGGCAGCCACGCGTTGTACTTGTTCTTGGCGTCGAGGTCCCGGAAGTCCGGACCGCTCCAGTCGACGTGGAAGTTCAGGACCGTCCCCAGCAGGTTGTTCGAACCCAGGGCGACGACGAGCGTCTCGATCCCGGGACGTCCCTCCCCGCCCAACCCCCGGGCCAGGGTGATGACGGTGTCGTCGACTGCGCCACCCGCGAGCGTCAGGAGGGCGGACCTCTCCCCGGCGGCCGAGGGAATCTGCTTGAGGAGGTCGTCCCGGCGCCCCGGCGCCTGCGCCACCTTGTCGCGCAGGAGGCCGACCGTCAGCCCCAGGGCGTCGCGGATGTCCCATCCCCAGACCGCCAGGTTGTGGTTGGGCGGGCCAGGCACCGCCGCCTTCTCCACCATGTCGGCGCCGTCGCCGCGCTCCCAGTAGTCCTCCACGTCGTCCATGAGCGCCCGCAGGCGGATGGCGAGCTCCACGTCGGCGGCGGCGTCGATCAGGGAACCGGGCATCGCTCCCTCGAGCTCCCTCACCGCCCCTTCGAGGTTGAACGGCAGGCCCGGGCAGCGGGATGGGCCGGGGTACTTCGGGTACCGGAAGTCGGCGAAACCGGCGTACCGGGCGACGATCGCCGGCCACGACAGGGCGGTGTCGGCGATGGCGAAGCTCTTGAACCCGTGGCTGAGGGAGTCGCCGAGCACGACCAGGCGGTTCGGCGGCGTCTCGGCCGGCGGCGGCAGCGTCACCGGGATGCCGACGTCGGGCCGCGTCTCGGGCTGACGGACGTCCCACGTCAGGACGTCGGCGATCTCGTCGGGCGTTCCGGGAGGGACGGGGGGCTTCCCCGCGGGAGGAAAACGCTTCTCCGCCATGTCGTCCCGCCTTTCCGCCGCCCGGGGAGGCGGCGGTGACGAGGCTACCGGCGAGCGGCCAGCGTCACTCGCCGGCGATGAACTCCTCGACCAGGCGCTGGCACACGTCGTCGTGGTACTGCTCGGGCGGCGACTTCATGAACCAGGACGACGGGCCCAGCAGGGGGCCGCCGATACCCCGGTCGAGGGCGATCCGGGCGCAGCGGACGGCGTCGATGATCACGCCGGCCGAGTTGGGCGAGTCCCAGACCTCCAGCTTGAGCTCGACGTTCAACGGCACGTCGCCGAAGTTGCGACCCTCGAGCCGGATGTAGGCCCACTTGCGGTCCTCCAGCCACGGCACGTGGTCGCTGGGCCCGATGTGGACGTCGTCGGCCGCGATCCCGTTCTCGACCTGGCTGGTTACCGACTGGGTCTTGGAGATCTTCTTGGACTCCAGCCGCTCCCGCTCCAGCATGTTCTTGAAGTCCATGTTCCCGCCCACGTTGAGCTGGTAGGTCCGGTCGAGGACCAGGCCCCGGTCCTCGAACAGGCGGGCCAGCATGCGGTGGACGATGGTGGCGCCCACCTGGCTCTTGATGTCGTCGCCGATGATCGGCACGCCGGCGGCGGTGAACTTGGCCGCCCACGTGGGGTCGGAGGCGATGAACACCGGGATGGCGTTCACGAACGCCACCCCCGCTTCCAGGCAGGCGGCGGCGTAATGCTTCTGGGCCACCTCGGAACCGACGGGCAGGTAGGCGACCAGCACCTCGGCCCGGGCCTCACGCAGGGCGGCGGCCACGTCGACCGGCTCGTACAGGGACTCCTCGACCGTCTGGCGGTAGTACTTGCCCAGGCCGTCGAACGTCGGCCCCCGCTGCACGGTGACACCCAGCTCGGCGACCTGGGCGAAGCGGACGGTGTTGTTCTGGCCGGAGAAGATGGCCTTGCCCACGTCGAGCCCCACCTTGGCCGCGTCCACGTCGAAGGCGGCCACCACCTCGACGTCGCGCACGTGGTAGCCGCCGAGCGACACGTGCATGAGGCCCGGGACCTCGTCGGCCGGGTCGGCGTCGCGGTAGTACGTCAGCCCCTGGACCAGCGAGCTGGCGCAGTTGCCGACGCCGGCGATGGCCAGGCGGATGGGGGTCTTCTTCACGAGGGATCTCCTCCCTGACGCTCGATGGCGATGAGGCGGTCGAGCCACGAGATGTCTCGCTCAGTGGCTTCGGTGCCGTGGTCGACCAACGACTGGGTGTACATGTCCATGCGCTCCCGGCGGGTGCGCATGCTGGTCCGGGCCTTGGCCAGCCGTTCGACCAGGAGGGCCCGGCGCCGCTCGAACAGCCCCAGCCGGCGTTCGGGTGGCAGGTGCCGGCAGAAGGCCAGCTTGAGGGTGAAGGCGCGGTCGTCGTCCGCGCTCAGGGTCTCGGCTTCGAGGAGCTCGTCGAACAGGGCCTGGCCCCGCTCGGTGATGGCGTAGACCTTGCGGGTCCGCGACGGGCGGGTCGGGCGGCTGGCCGAACGGCGCGCCCGGTAGGCGGCGGCCTCCCCGGCGATGGACCCCGTCATCGGCACCACCGGCGCCGGCTGGTCGTCGGCGGCAGTCGCCGACGGGGCGACGACGGCTCGCACCGCGCCGGCGGCCTCCAGCCGGGCCAGCGCCGGGTACAGCGACCCGAACGAGACGCTCGAGAAGGCGCCGAGGGCCTCGGTGAGGCGCTTCTTCAGCTCGTACCCGTGGAGCTCCTGTTCCTTGAGCAGCCCCAGGATGGCCAGTTCGAGCAAGCGACGACCCTTCGTGCGTTCCGACATATCGGCTCGATATATCGGTCCCAGTATGGCCGCGCTGGCGCCGCCCGGCAAGTGGCAACCCCGGAGGGCGGCGCTACGCTTTTCGTGATGACGTTCCGGCCCGAGTCGCTCCAGGCGAGAGGCGCGGGGCGGGCCGCGGGCCCCGGCGAGGTCGACTACCGGCTCGTCCGCAAGCACACCCTCGACGAGTTCCACCGCGGCCGCCTCAGCCGCCTCGACGTCTGCGACGCCCATCCCGAGCTGCTGCGGGCGGCCCGCAACGTGGGCGAGGCCCGCAGCGAGGACTGCCCCATCTGCGACGAGGCGACCCTCACATTGGTGTCATACGCCTTCGGTCCCCGGCTGCCGGCCCACGGCCGCTGCATCACCACCCGCAAGGAACTGATCCAGCTCAGGCAGGGCTCCCGGGAAGCGACGTGCTACGTCGTCGAGGTGTGCACCGCCTGTGCGTGGAACCAGCTGATCCGCAGCTTCCGCCTGGGCACCCCTACAGCCTGACCGGAGTTCGCTGGCGTACTGGTTTGGCGGCTCTCCGCCGACGTGCTGGTTTGGCGGCTCTCCGCCGACGTAGGCTGCCGCCGTCGTGCGCCCGAGCAGTCAGGGGCTCCTGGAGCCTCCCCCGACCGTTGCCGCCACCCGTCCCCCCGTCCGAGGGCCTGTTCGACGGCGCAGCTTCTTCTGGCGGTACCGGCGGGTGTGGTTCCTCCTCGGCATCCTGGCCGTGACCGCGCTGGCCGGCGTGGCCTGGGTCCTGACCCAGATCCCCCTGCCGCCGGAGGCCCCCCAGGCCCAGACCACGATCCTCTACGACGCCAGCAACGCCCAGCTGGCCACCCTCCACGGGGTCGAGAACCGGTTCCCGGTGTCGATCGACAAGGTGCCGCCGGTCATGGTCGCGGCCGTGGTGTCGGCCGAGGACCGCAAGTTCTTCGAGCACGGCGGCATCGACCCCCTGGGCATCGCCCGGGCCACCTGGGCCGACATCCGCCACAAGGGCGTGACCGAGGGCGGGTCCACGATCACCCAGCAGTACGTGAAGAACGCCTATGTGGGCCGGCAGTACAGCTTGTGGCGCAAGATCCGTGAGGCGGTCATCTCGGTCAAGCTCGAGCGCAAGCTCAGCAAGCAGCAGATCCTCGAGCGCTACCTCAACACCGTGTACTTCGGCCGGGGCGCCTACGGGGTCCAGGCCGCGGCCAAGGCCTACTTCAACAAGGACGTTGGCGACCTCGGGTTGAAGGAGTCCGCCTACCTGGCCGGGCTGATCCGGGAGCCGTCGAACGGCGACGTCGCCGACAACCCGGTCGAGGCCCACGACCTGCGCTTCATCGTCCTCCAGTCGATGGTGGAGACCCAGGTCATCACCGTCGACCAAGCCAACGCGGTCGAAGCCCAGCCCCTCACCGACTACGTCATCGCCAAGCCGACGTCGGACTCCACCGTCGTCAACATGAAGAATGCCGGGGCCGAGTACTTCGTCGCCTACGTGCAGCGCGAGCTGTTCAAGCTCTACCCGGAGGACCAGGTGCTCCGGGGTGGCATGCGGGTCTACACCACCCTCGACCCCACCGCCCAGCGCATGGCCTACGACGCGGTCTACGGCCTGCTCGACCGCCCGACCGACCCGGCCGGCGCCCTGGTGTCGCTGGACAACGACGGCAAGGTGGTCGCCATGGTCGGCGGCAAGGACTGGACCGCGTCCCAGGTCAATCTCGCTGTCGGCACCGACGGGGGCGGCGCCGGCCGCCAGGCCGGGTCGACGTTCAAGCCCTTCGTGCTGGCCGAGGCGGTGAGCCAGAACATCAGTCTGGAGTCCACCCTGCCGGGGCCGGCCAAGATCATCCTGCCCAAGGCGGACAACGGGCAGGACTGGGAGGTCAACAACTACGAAGGCGCCTCCTACGGCCGGATCAGCCTGCTCGACGCCACCGCCAACTCGGTCAACACCGTCTACGCCCAGCTCGTCACCCAGGTCGGCGCCCAGAAGGTCGTCGACATGGCCCATCGCCTGGGCGTGACCTCCGACCTGGCCCCGAACAACTCGATCGCCCTGGGCACCGGCAACGTCTCCGTCCTGGAAATGGCCGACGCCTACCTCACCTTCCAGGCCAAGGGCATGCACGTGCAGCCCCGGGTCATCCGCCAGATCAAGCAGAACGACTCCGTCCTGGTCGACGACCGGCCGGTGACCAACCGGGTCCTCGACCGCACGATCGCCGACAAGGTCAACTACGCGCTGCAGCAGGTGGTCGACCGGGGCTCGGGGACGGCGGCGGCCCTCCCCCAGGCCCAGGTCCGAGGCAAGACGGGAACCACCGACGCCTACGGGGACGCCTGGTTCATCGGCTACACGAGCAAGCTGACCACGGCGGTGTGGATGGGATACCCCGAGGGGCAGTCGAAACCGCTGTACAACATCCACGGAGTGGCCAAGGTCAACGGCGGTTCGCTGCCGGCCCAGATCTTCAACCGGTTCATGAGCAAGGCCAGTCCGCCCGACGACACGCCCCCCGGTACCGTCCCCGACCTCAGCGGCAACGCCCTGGGCACGGTGGCGACCGTCAGCCCGTCGTCGTCGGGCGGCAGCTCCAGCTCCAGCTCCGGCGCGACCTCCGGTTCCGGGTCGACGTCCGGCTCCGGGACGGGCTCGTCGGGGTCGACGTCCTCCGGCGCCAGCGCGACGACCACCACCGCCCCGCCCGCCACCGACGACTCCCCGCCCACGACGATCCGGTCGACGCCGGCGACAACGGCGCCGGCGGAGACCCCGCCGCCGTCGATTCCCGACAACGTGTTCGTGACGCCCACGACCGCGGCGGCGACGAACCGGCGAACGCCGACCACCGTGTTCGTGTTCCCGACCGTCCCGGCGCGGCCCTGACCTCCTACGTCCGGCGACGGCCGTAAGCTGAGCCCGCCGCCGGCAGCCGAAGCGTTTCCCAAGGACGCGGCGCTGGACGGTAGGAGGCCTTCGATGGCGCAGAGGAACGACGGCCGGCCCGTCCCGGCGGCCCAGGAAGGGCGGCCGACCACCGTCCCGGCCGTGCAGGCCCGCAAGGGCGGGACGCCGCTGGTGATGGTCACCGCCTACGACGCGCCGACGGCCCGCATCGCCGACGAGGCCGGGGTCGACATCGTGCTCGTCGGGGACTCGGTGGCCATGGTCGTGCTCGGCTACGACGACACGCTGCAGGTGACGGTGGCCGACATGGCCCACCACGTCGCCGCCGTGGCCCGGGCCCGTCCCCAGGCCCTGGTCGTCGCCGACCTGCCCTGGCTCAGCTACCACCTGTCGGCCGAGGACGCGGTGCGCAACGCCGCCACCCTGGTCCGGGCGGGGGCGGCCGCGGTCAAGCTGGAGGGCGGTCGGGTCCGGGTGCCGGTGATCCGAGCCCTGGTCGACGCCCAGATCCCGGTCATGGGCCACCTCGGGCTCACGCCCCAGTCCGTCCACGTGCAGGGCGGGTACCGGGTCCAGGGCCAGCAGGCCGACGCCGCCGCCGCCCTTGTCGACGAGGCCACCGCCATCGCCGACGCCGGCTGCTTCGCCGTCGTCCTGGAGTGCGTCCCGCGCGACGTGGCCCGGCTGGTGACCGCCGCCGTGCCGGTGCCGACGATCGGCATCGGCGCCGGCCCCGACTGCGACGGGCAGGTCCTGGTCATCCACGACCTCCTCGGCCTGGAGGACCGGATCGCCCCCAAGTTCGTACGCCGGTACGGCACCCTGAAGGCCGACGGGGTGGCCGCGGTCGCCGCCTATGCGGACGATGTGCGCGCCGGCCGGTTCCCCTCCGACGCCGAGAGCTACCACCTGTCGGAGGAGGTGGCGGCGGCGTTGGGCGTCGGCCCGAGGTCGTCGGCGACCCGCACGGCATGAGGCAGGTGGCCCTGCGGTGGGGTGTGGTGGCGGTCGTCCTCGTCGGGGCCTTGGTCTTCGTCGTCCGGGGCGCCAACCGCCCGGCCAACCCCAGCCTGAAGCCGTCCACCGGCCAGTCGCTGGCCCGGACCCACTTCGGGGACTTCGGCGAGATCGCCTTCCGCATCGAGGGCGGCGGGGCGCCGGCGGCCGCCATCCGGTGCGCCCTGCTGGCCGACACCGAGGCCCAGCAGGAGCTTGGGTTGATGAACCGCACCGACATCGGCGGCTACGACGGCATGCTGTTCCGCTTCCCGACCGACACCACGGTCAGCTTCTACATGAAGGACACGCCCCTCCCGCTCTCGATCGCCTTCTTCGACTCGGGCGGCAACTTCGTCTCCAACACCGACATGCCCCCCTGCGTCGACCGGCCGAGCTGTCCCCTGTTCAACGCGGCCCGGCCCTACCGCTACGCCCTCGAAGTGCCCCAGGGCGCGTTGCCCCGGCTCGGCATTGCCGCCGGCACCCGCCTGGTCACCGCCGGCGCCTGCCCCTGACGTCGACGTCGCCGGGGTTCGCTGTCACACCCTCCTGACATGCTGGGGGCGTGCCGGGTTACCATGGTTCCGCTCTACACCCTGCTCCGGGAACTGCCCGGGGCCCTGCGCGCCCTGCCGCCAGGTCCAGAGGGAGGCTCTGCGCACACATGCGGCCCTACGAAGTCATGATCATCTTCGACCCCGGCCTGGAGGAGGACGCGGTCCGCGCCGAGGTCGACCGGTCGGCCGAGCTGATCCGGACCAGGGGCGGCAGCCCCGGGCGGGTCGAGCGGTGGGGCAAGCGCCGCCTGGCGTACGAGATCCGCCGTCAGCGTGAAGGGGCCTACGTGGTGCTCGAGGCCGAGGCCGAGCCGGCGGTGATGGCCGAGCTCGACCGTACGCTCACGCTGGCCGACGGCGTCCTGCGCCACAAGGTCATCCGGATGCCCGACAAGGCCGTCGGGCAGCCGGCCCGCCCTCTCGGCGGCGCCATCCCCGACGACGGTGCCGCCCCGCCGGCTTCCCCGGCGCCCGAATCTTCCCCAGTCGCCGCCGAGTAGGCGGCCAGCTCAGCGACCATCCGACTGCGAAAAACGAAGACGAAGGCGAACGGAGTGAGGACATGAACGGAAACAGCGTCACCGTCGTAGGCAACGTGACCAGGGACCCCGAGCTGCGGTTCACCGCCAGCGGCCAGGCCACCGCCACCTTCGGGCTGGCCGTCAACCGGGTCTGGAACGACCGCCAGACCAACGAGCGCAAGGAAGCGGTGTCGTTCTTCGACATCGTGTGCTGGCGCGAAATGGCAGAGAACGCCAGCGAATCGCTCTCGAAGGGGGCGCGGGTGCTCGTCACCGGTCGCCTCGAGCAGCGCTCCTGGGAGACGCCCGAGGGCGAGAAGCGCTCCAAGATCGAGATCGTGGCCGACGAGATCGGCCCCAGCCTGCGCTGGGCCACGGCCGAGATCCGCAAGAACGACCGCCGCGGCCCGGCCGACGGCGGCCCGGGCATGAACGGCACCGGCAGCCGGCCGGTGGCCAACAGCGCCGCCTCGGCCGCCCCGGGGCCGAGCTACGACTACGGAGACGAGCCTTTCTAGATGGTCACCCTCATCCTGCGGTCCGACGTGGACAACGTCGGCAAGAAGGGCGACGTCGTCGACGTGTCCGACGGCTTCGCCCGCAACTTCCTGGTCGCCAAGGGCCTGGCCATGAGGGCCACGCCCGGCGCCGTGGCCCAGGCCGCCGGCATGCGCCGGGCCCGGGCGGTCAAGGACGCCAAGGACCGTGAGTCGGCCGAGCAGGTGGCCCGCATCCTGGTCACCAAGGTCATCCGCATCCCGGGCCGGGCCGGTCCCGAGGGCCGGCTGTTCGGGTCGGTGACCACCGCCGACCTGGTGGCCGCCGTCCAGGAACAGGCCGGCGTCACCCTGGAGCGCAAGCGGGTCCACCTCGAGGAGCCGATCAAGTCGGTGGGCACCCACGAGGTGCCGGTCCGCCTCCACCCCGAGGTCGAGTTCCGCCTGCCGGTGGAGGTTGTCCCAGGGGGCAAGTAGACTCGAACATGTGTTCGGGCATCGTCGTCCACGGCGAATACACAGGGTTGTTCCCCTAGCGATCCGCAGGCCGGGCGCGAGAGCGTGACGGGCGATGGCCCAGTCGATCGATGAGGCTCGGCGGCGCCACCAGGGGGCATCCGGCGTCCGGGTGCCCCCCCACAACCTGCAGGCCGAGGAGTCCCTGCTCGGCGCCATGCTCCTCAGCCGCGACGCCATCGTGGCCGCGGTCGAGGTCCAGCTGTCGGCCGACGACTTCTACAAGCCGGCCCACGGCCACGTGTTCGACGCCATCACCTCGCTCTACGCCGCCGGCGACCCCGCCGACCCGGTCACCGTCGCCGAGGCGCTGAGCCGGGCCGGCGTCCTGGAGGCCATCGGCGGCCCGGCCATCCTGATCAGCCTCCAAGCGGGCACGCCGGCCATCGGCAACGCCGGCCGCTACGCCCGCATCATCGAGGAGCACTCGCTCCTGCGCCGCCTCATCCGTGTCGCCGGCGACATCGCCGAGATCGGCTACGGCCTGCCCGAGGACGTGGCCAACGCAGTCGACGAGGCCGAGGCCCTGGTGTTCGACGTGGCCCAGCGCCGGGTCACCGACTCCATGGCCACGATCCGCGACCTCCTCTCGGCCCAGCTCGACCACCTCGAGGCCCTGTTCGAGCGCAACCAGGAGATCACCGGCGTCCCCACCGGCTTCATCGACCTCGACCGCCAGCTCGCGGGCCTCCAGCCCTCCAACCTGGTCATCATCGGCGGCCGGCCGGGTACGGGTAAGACCTCGTTCGCACTCGGCGTGGCCGCCCACGCCGCCCTGGAGGCCCACACGCCGGTGCTGGTGTTCAGCCTGGAGATGAGCCACCGGGAGCTCACCCAGCGGCTGCTGTGCTCGGAGGCCCGGGTCGATGCCACCCGCATGCGCAACGGCAAGCTGCTGGAGTCGGACTGGCCCAAGATCAGTCACGCCGTCGGCCGCTTGGGCGAGGCGCCGATCTTCATCGACGACAACCCCCACCTCACGATCATGGAGATTCGAGCCAAGGCCCGCCGGCTCAAGAGCCGGGAAGGGCTCGGCCTGATCGTCATCGACTACATGCAGCTCATGAGCGGCCGGTCCAACGCCGAGAACCGCCAGGTTGAAGTGTCCGAGATGTCCCGCGGCCTGAAGATCCTCGCCCGCGAGTTGAACGTCCCGGTGATCGCTCTCTCGCAGCTCTCGCGAAACCTCGAGAGCCGCGCCGACAAGCGCCCCGTCCTCGCCGACCTTCGTGAATCGGGCTCGCTCGAACAGGATGCCGACGTCGTGATCTTCCTTTACCGCGACGAGGTCTACAACCGCGACACGCCCGACCGCGGAACGGCCGAGGTCATCGTGGCCAAGCACCGCAACGGCCCCATCGGCGTGACCCACCTCGCCTTCCTCGATCACTACACCCGCTTCGCCAACATGGCCCGGGTTTAGGCCCGCCGTAGGGACTCGGTGAACACGATAAGGAGTGCGGCAAGCGCTCCGCGAGGCCCAGGAGTGCCGCAGGACTCTCCGGGGCGAACGTCGTCCTTTACGTCAAGACGGACTCTGGCGAGCCCCAAACGATCTCGCTGGCGTACTCAGCGAACTGATAGGTCTGTTCGAGGAGTTCAGGAGCAGGAAGGTCAGCTGGATCCCAGCCTCGGACGCGCTCCTGTTCGGCGCGCATCACCAGCTCCCGCCATCGAGGGTCGAGTTCCCTCGCAGCCCACAGAAGCGCCTTGCGCTTGGACGTAAGCGTGCCGTGGTGAAAGGTGAAGAGCATTCGACAGAGCGTGGTCACGGCGTAGCGCTGCGCCCACGCGATGTCCTCCATCCGGATCCAGCTGGCGAGCTCGGCCATGAAAACCGGGATCTCGGAACGCATCTTGTCCCGTAGGACCGCCGGAGGAACGTCCGCAAACTCGTCCCGCGGAGGTCCGGTGAGCACCAGCCCATGGTGGCGGAGGGTCCAGCGATGCTCCGGAGAGTTGCAGTGGGGTGACCGCTCCATCTCCGCGTGCCCGTGATCGACGAACAGCCAGTCTCGACCCAGAGCATCAAGCCGTCGCAGATCGTCGACCGGCGCATAGGAGCCTTCCAAGTGGCGGTTCCAATGTCCGTCCTCCGAGGGGAACGCCCGATGGAGACGTCGGAGCGCCTGTTCTTGCGCGACGGAGATCGGCCCCCCTGTTGCCACGATGAAGTCGCAGTCGCTGTGGATGTCGGCGTCACCGAGTGCGAATGACCCGACGAGGTAGGCGCCGATGAAATCGTCACCGAGCGCCCGACGGGCCCCGTCAACCAACCGCGTCAGGACGGTGTTGAGCTCAGCGAACTGAGTCGGCCCCTGCTGCAGCGGCATACTCCGCACGCTACCGATCGCTTTCGGTCAGCCGCTTTGGCTCCATCCGACCCGCATCTCTGAGCGGCGGAGGTGACCCTCAGCGGATTGCCACCGTGCGGAACGTCACAATGCGGAGCAGCCGCATGCCAGCAACTGCCCGAGGCAGTTCGGGCACTGCTCCATGTCGCACGGCACGTGGTGGCGCTCGCCAAGCTGAACGCCGCAGTCATGGCATTGCGAGTCAGGGTCACGGCCCAGCCACCAGTCCGGCGTCTCGTCACCGAGCCGGAGACGAGGCAGTACCCGTCCGTCGAGTTCGACGGTCGCGATCGTGCAACCACCGCCCGGAACGATCGGCCGGCCACACCCGAGACATGAGGCTGGTCGCAGCTGGTCGGCCACCGTCGAAGTGTGGCACCGCTGCTCGCGGAAGAACCGCGGCGAGCGCCGCGGCCCTCCGGCGCTACGTGCCCGTGCCAAAGGTGGCCGAGAACATCCGTTGGCCGGTGGTGGCATCGGTGAGGTCGAGCTGGTCGGCCCAGAAGCAGGCCGGCCCGGGCCGGGTGACCTGGCCGGGGGCGAGCGGGGGTCCACCGACGGGTGCCGACGGGATCCGGTGGCTGACGACGGCCCAGACGAGGACGCCGTCGTAGAGCGGGGTCGACGAGGTGCCAGGTCCCATGGAGGCGGGAAATTGCGCCGTCATCCGGGCCAGCAGCATCTCGTAGCGCGCGTCGCTCCGCTTGTCGGTCCAGGCGTTGTCCCACGCCTGCTGCGGCGACGCGGACGCGACATCGGCCGGCGCCGGAGGGCTCAGGGTCACGGTCGCAGTCGGGAAGGTCTCCACTGCACCGAGACGGACGGGCGTCGGCATGACCGCCGGGCCGGGGCTGTGCAGGTCGGACTCGGTGCAGGTCGATCCCCCGGGCGGGCTGGCGGTCTGCTCGTCGGTTGCCGGGGTCGACACTTCAACCGGTCGACTCGCACCGGACGGGCCGCAACCCGACAGCACTGCTGCCATGCACAGGAGCAGTATCGCGACCCGCGCGCGCGACAGGGCCCGCTGCGACACCGTGGGGACGCCGTCCACCCGCACGCCCCCATTCTCGTCGCGCCGGCTACCCACTGCGCAGGCGGGCGGCGCGCGCGGTCAGGTACTGCTGCTCGGGGATGCTGGTCGTGCGGGCGGCGGCGCAGTCGTAGTGGACGATGGCCGTTTCCACCTCGCCCGTCATTTCCAACAGGTGGGCGCGGACGGCGTCGACGCGGTGATTCCCGTCGAGCCGGCCGGCGAGGCCGTCGACGAGACGGAGGCCGGCCGCGGGACCGTCGACCATCGCCACTGCGATCGCGCGGTTGAGGGCGATCAGCGGGTTGCCCGTCATCCGTTCGAGCAGCCCGTACAGGGCGACGATCTGGGGCCAATCGGTGTCCTCGGGCCGAGCGGCCTCGTCGTGGACGGCGGCGATGGCGGCCTGCAGCTGGTACTCGCCTACCGCACCCCGCTGGAGGGCGTCGGTGATGAGGGCGACGCCTTCGGCGATCAGGTCGGCGTCCCACCGGGTCCGGTCCTGGTCGGCCAGCGGGACGAGCTCGCCGCCGGGTCCGGTCCGGGCCGGGCGCCGGGCGTCGTCGAGGAGCATCAGGGCCAGCAGGCCGGCGACCTCGGGGTCGTCGGGCACCTGCTGGTGGACGGCCCGGGTCAGCCGGATGGCCTCGCTCGAGAGCTCGACCCGGGCCAGCACCTGGCCGCTGGTGCTCGCGTAGCCCTCGTTGAAGATGAGGTAAAGGACGTGCAGTACCGAGCGGAGCAGGGCCGGCCGCTCGGCCGTCGCCGGCATGGCGAAGGGCACGCCCGACTCCTTGATGCGCTGCTTGGCCCGGCTGATGCGCTGGCCCATCGTCGGTTCGGGGACGCCGAAGGCGGCGGCGATCTCCGGCGTGGTCAGCCCACCGACCGCCCGCAGGGTGAGGGCGATGGCCGACGCGGGCGTCAGGGCCGGGTGGCAGCACAGGAACAACAGGGTCAGGGTGTCGTCTTCGGCCTGGCCGGGCGACGGCTGCTCGGCCCCCTCCGCCACCGCGACGAGCTCTTCCCGCCGCCGGCGGGTGCCCTCCCGGCGCAGCTGGTCGACCATGCGTCGTCCCGCGACCCGGGTCAGCCAGGCCGCCGGGTTCTCGGGCACGGCGTCGCGCTCCCACTGGGCGGCGGCCGCGACCAGCGCCTCCTGGACGGCATCCTCGGCCGCTCCGAAGTCCCCGAAACGCCGGACCACCGCGCCGACGACCTGCGGAGTGAGGCTGCGCAGCAGGTCCTCGGTGGTCGGCGGCCGGCTCACACGTCCGTCGCGGGCGCGCCCATGACCGACCGCACCTCGATCGGCTGCTTGATCGGCGCCCCGCCGATCGCTGGCGCCGCCGACATGCGGGCCGCGATCTCGATGGCCCGGGCCTCGCTCTCGACGTCGACGATGCGGTAGCCGGCCAGCAGCTCCTTGTACTCCGGGAAGGGCCCGTCGGTGACGATCGGGGCGGTGGCCCCGTCGGCGACCACGATCTTGGCCAGGTCGGGACCGGAAAGACCCTGGGCGTCCACCAGCTCGCCCGACCGGATCAGCTCGTCGTTCAGGCGGTGTTGGAAGTCGATGTGGGCGGTGATGTCCTCCGGCGGCCACTCGTTCATCGGACGGTCGCAGCCCTCGCCGCCGGCGAAGTTCATCAGGAGCATGTACTTCATGGGAATCATCCTCTCTCGGTCCGGCGCCCTTGTTGACGCTTCACCCCCACGTCGAGGCACGGACGGCGCTTTCGACACCCCGTCGCAGATTTCTGCGGATCCCGAAGCCGGGCGACGCTTCCTGGCGGCGGATCAGCGGAGATGGAGGTCACGCCGGAATAGGCGCGGCACCGCTGCGGTGACCCGCCTACATGTGCGCGACACATATTGAGTCGGACCCCGGGCGGGTGCAGGATGGCCGGAAGCCGGTCGCGGCGACCGGCTCGGGGGAGGTAGGCGGGATGAAGAGGTCGCGCGCCCGGGCGTGCGTGGCGGTCGTCGCAGCCGTCTGCGCCGGCCAGTCGGCGGCACTGGCGGCGGCGCCGATGCGGGTGTCGAGCCCCGTGCAAGCGACCAAGTTCGACAACACCCCGTCCCGCCAGTACGGCACGCCGGACATCGCCGTCGACCCCGAGAACTCGCTGAACATCGTGGCCACGCTGCCCGAGCTGCCGACCAAGCGGTGCGGCCTGATGCGCTCGACCGACGGCGGGGTCACCTGGAAGCGGCTCGACGCCTCGCCGTCGTTGCCGTCGTACCCGTTCTGCCTGATGCAGGGCAACAGCAACGTCACCCAGGGCCTGCTGGCCTTCGGTGGCAACCACACGCTGTACTACGCGCTCGACGGGTGGGACACCCAGGACGGCGACGTGAACGGCAGCGTCCTGGTCGGCCGGTCCACCAACCTGGGCGGGACGTGGTCGACGACCCTCGTCAAGGACAACCGGGCCGCGACCAACCCCAAGGAGCGCGACCGGCCGATCTCCGGTTTCACTGTCGACGCCCACGGGGGCAAGGACGACGTCGTCGCCGTGGGGTGGAGGTACGACCCCGCTGGGCTCGACGCGCCCAACGAGGCGCCGATCCTGCCCATGGTCGCGGTCTCGACCGACGGGGCGCGGACCTTCGGAGCCCCGGTCAACCTGGCTGCGGCCGCCTTCGAGCAGCCCTCGGTTCGGGCCGACGCCCTGAAGAGCGTCACCACGACGACCACGCCGGCATCGGCAGCCTCGACCGCAGCGGCCGCGCCGACGACCACGACGACGGCCCCGGCCGGGTCGAGAGCGGCCCAGCCGAACCAGGCGGTGAACTTCGGGGGCTCCAACCCCACCCTGACCGTCGATTCCAAGGGCACGCTCTACGCGGCCTGGGTGTCGACGTCAGCGAACATCTCGCCGTCGCCTTCCTTCGCCCACTTCCTGTCGAAGTCGACGGACAAGGGAAAGACGTGGACGGTCACCCAGATCAGCCCGTTCAGCCCGAACAACACCAACGGGTACAACGCGCTGCACATGGTCTGGAGCCCGAAGGGCGGGCCCGACGGGTCCTTGAACTTCGTCTACGAGGGCTCCGACCGGCCGCAGGTCGCCAACTTCACCCAGGTGTACTACCGCCGGTCGGTCGACGGCGGAAAGACCTGGAGCGACGTGAAGGTGCTCAACGACACCGATCCGGCCAAGCTCACCTACAGCGGTGATCCGAACATCTCCGTCGCGCCGAACGGTCGCCTGGACGCCACCTGGTGGGACACCCGCAACGACCCGGGGATCGCGGCCAACGACGTGTTCACGTCGTCGTCGTCCGACGGCGGGGTCACGTGGTCGCCCAACGTGCGGGTGACCGACCGGCTCATCGACCGCAAGATCGGCGTGTACGCCAACAACTACGACCTCGCCGGACCCCCGGGCGTCGCGTCGACCAACGCCTACGCCATCTTCGGCTGGGACGACACCCGCAACGGCGACGCCGTCGTCAACACCCAGGACATCTACGTGGCTTCCGTCCAGTACACGGCAATCACGACAGGACCGTCGACGGCCGTGAAGTACGCCCTGGCCGCCGTCGTGGGCATCCTGGTCGTCGGCTTCCTGCTCGTGATCGGAGCCTTCGTCATCCGGCCCCGCCGGAACGACCGGGGAGGCACTCGGGACCGGATCCCGGCCGAGCGGGCCATGGCCAAGTGAGCAGACACACTCTTGCAAAGGGGAACACGATGAAGAACATCCGCCGTTGGCTCGCAGCCGGCTCCGCGGCCGGGACGGCGGTGATCCTGCTGGGCGCCGCCGCGGCGTGGGCGTGCATCGCCGGACCGACGCTCAACCTGTCGCCGGCACAGGCCAAGCCCGGCCAGCAGGTGGCGCTCTCCGGGTTCTCGTACAACGGCAGCCTGCCGATCGTCGTGCGGTTCAACGGGCTCGACGGCCCCGTGCTGGGCACCTTCATGCCGGTCGAGGGACGGTTCGGGGACAACGAGTCGTTGGCGGGGACGGTGACGATCCCGGCCGACACCAAGCCCGGCAACTACGTCCTGATCGCCACCCAGTCGAACCCGGACGGCAGCCTGGCCCAGGTCCCGGTCCGCGCCCTCATCTCGGTGACCTCCACCGGCGGCGCGCCGGCCCTCGGGGCTCCCGCCGTGCAGGCTGAGTCGGGTCGTACGGTCGGACCGGTCTTCAGCCACTCGTCGGCCAGCACCGCCGGCCTGATCCTGGTCGGCCTCGGCGCCGCAGGGGTCGCCCTGTTCGTCGCCGGGATGGCCGTGCTCCTCCCCTCTCGGCGGCGTCCTGCACCCCAGCCCGCCCCGGCGCGCCGGTCGCCGCAAGCCGGCTAGTCGAGCCGGCGGGCGCTAGGTCGCCCCTCGGGACCGGGATCGGGCCTCGACCTGGGCCCGCAGCCGCTGGAGCCGGCGGTCCCACTGGGCCCCGCTCTCCAGCATCCATGCCACCGCGTCGGCCAGGGGCTCCGGCGTGGCCCGGTACCGGACCTCGCGGCCGTCGCGGTGGGCGTCGACCAGGCCGGCGTCGCCCAGCGACTGGAGGTGGTGGACGACGGCCTGGCGGGTCATGGGCAGGTCACGGGCCAGGTCGGTGGCGGTGTGGGGCCCTTCCCGCACGAGGCGGGAGACGAGGCTCCGGCGGGTGGGGTCGGCGAGGGCGGCGAAGACCGCGTCGAGGGCGTCGCCGCTCACCCGCAGGCGACGGTCGCCCGCAACAGGCACACCCCGAGCAGGAGGAAGCGGACCCCCCACCGGTCGCCGGCGACCCCGGCCGAGGCCGTCATCGTCGCCGCCGACGCCGACCCAGACCGGACGAGGGTCTCGGTGACGATCACCCGGGTGCCGGCCGGCGTGGCCTGCAGGTCGAGCTCGACCTTGGACTCCGGCCCACTCCCGTCCTCCGGCCACCAGCGCAGCGCCAGCCGGCGGGCCGGCTCCACCTCGTCGACCCGGGCCCGGCGCACGGCCCCGTCGGGTTCGACGAAGACACCGTCGCCTCCCGGCCGCACGTCGAGCTCGACGTCGGAATCGAGCCAGTCACCGAGCAGCTCGGGCTCGGTCAGCGCCCGCCAGACGTCCGCCGCCGGTGCGTCGAGCTCCACGCTGCGGGTGATCCGGGTCTCGTCCATGGTCGCCACCTCTCGCGTCGTCGTGCAAACACATCTTTGCACACGCTAGGATGTGCAAACAACGACTTGCACAAGGAGGCCTCCGATGAGCGTGCTGGTTCCCACCGTGATCGAGCAGACGTCCCGGGGCGAGCGGGCGTTCGACATCTACTCCCGCCTGCTCGCCGAGCGGATCGTGTTCCTGGGGACGGCGATCGACGACAACGTCGCCAACCTCATCGTCGCCCAGCTGCTCCACCTGCAGTCCGACGACCCCGACAAGGACATCTCGCTGTACGTGAACTCGCCAGGTGGCGACATGACCGCGCTTTTCGCCATCCACGACACCATGCAGTACCTCGGATGCGACGTGGCCACCTACTGCGTCGGCCAGGCCGCGTCGGCCGCCGCCGTGCTCCTGGCCGCCGGCGCCCCTGGCAAGCGCCACCTGCTGGCCAACGGCCGGGTCCTGCTCCACCAGCCCCACGGCGGGGCCCAGGGCCAGTCGAGCGACATGGAGATCGCGGTGCGGGAGATGGTCGAGATGCGCCGGTTGATGGTCGCCATCCTGGCCGAGGCCACCGGCCAGTCGGCCGAGCGCATCACCGCCGACATCGACCGGGACTACATCCTGCGGGGCGAGGCCGCGGTCGCCTACGGCGTGGTCGACCATGTGGTCCAACCCACTGGCCGCCGGCGCCCCCTGCCGCTGCCCGACACCGGTGCCGTCCTGGAGTCGCCCGTGGCCGCGCCGGCGCTCAGTGGTGGAAGGCGGTAGCGGCCGCCGCCGGCGTCCGCGGTGACCGCTGCTGGGAGAGCTCGGGCAGGGCGGCGCGCAGGTCCTCCAGCAGCAGGCCGGCCAGGTCGTGGCTGAACCCGTTCCGGCACACGACCCGCAGGACGGCCAGGTCCTCCCGGTTGGCCGGGAACGTGTAGGCGGGCACGAGCCAGCCCCGCTCCCGCAGCCGCCGGGAGACGTCGAAGACGTTGAACGGGACGTCCGCGCCAGTCGTGAAGGCGAACACGGGCAGCTGGTCGCCCGCAGTCAGCAGCCGGAACGGCCCGAGGTCGCCGATGCCGGCGGCCAACCCCATGGCGACGTCGCGCGATCCCTGCTGGACGGCCCGGAAGCCCTCCCGGCCCAGGCGAAGGAACAGGTAGTACTGGGCCACCACCTCGGCGCCCGGGCGGGAGAAGTTCAGGGCGAAGGTCGGCATCTCGCCGCCGAGGTAGTTGACCCGGAACACCAGCTCCTCGGGAAGCGAGGCCAGGTCGCGCCAGACCACCCAGCCCACGCCCGGGTACACCAGGCCGTACTTGTGGCCCGAGGTGTTGATGGACGCCACCCGGGGCAGCCGGAAATCCCAAAGGACGTCGGGGTCGAGGAAGGGGGCGATCATGGCGCCGGACGCCCCGTCGACGTGGATGGGGACGTCCAGGCCGGTCCGAGCCTGCAGGTCGTCCAGGGCGGCGGCGATCTCGGCCACGGGCTCGTAGCTGCCGTCGAACGTGGAGCCGAAGATGCGACCACGCCGATGGTGTCCTCGTCGCAGCGGGCCACCGCCTCGGCCGCGCCCAGGTGGTACCGGTCGCCCTCCATCGGAACGACGCGGGCCTCCACCTCCCAGTAGTTGCAGAACTTCTCCCAGCACACCTGGACGTTGGCACCCATCACCAGGTTCGGCCGCCCGGTGCGGCCGGCGCCGCGACCCCGGCTCCACCGGCGCTTGAGAGCCAGGCCGCCGAGCATGCACGCTTCGCTCGACCCGACGGTCGAGCAGCCGATGGCGCTCGCCGGATCGGGCGCGTGCCACAGGTCGGCCAGGATGCGGACGCACCGGCCCTCCAGCTCGGCCGTCTGGGGGTACTCGTCCTTGTCGATCATGTTCTTGTCCGCGCACTCGGCCATCAGCCGCTCGGCCTGCGGCTCCATCCACGTGGTGACGAACGTGGCCAGGTTCAGCCGGGCGTTCCCGTCGAGGAGGAGCTCGTCGTGGACGAGCTGGTAGGCGACATCGGGCGGGACAGGGTCGTCGCCAAGCCGCTCACGGGGCGGCTCGACGTCGTTGGCGACATTGGGGTTGGAGACGACCACGAACGGGTCGGCGTCACTGGTCCGGGCCCGCCGGCCCGACGTGCCCTTGTGCAGTGCCATGCCGCGGAGGCTAGGCGCCGGACCGCCGCCGCGGCCGTCGCGCGTCGCCGGTCGGCCAGGCGTGCGAGCATGAGGTGCGTGGACAACGACGCCTCCGGCGCGGAGGAGCTCGATCGGCTGCGGACCGAGCGGGATGACTGGCGGCGGCGAGCCGAGGTGGCCGAAGCCGTGGCCGCCGAGCGCCTGGCCCGAGCCGAAACCGCGGAGCGGGCCTTGGCCACCGCCGAGGCCGCGTTGGCCAGCCGGGCCCAAGTGGGCCCGGCCGCGCCCGCTGCGCCGCTGCCCACGGCCGACGGGCCGCCGGCTAGAGACGTAGCCACACCCGCCGAGCCAGTCCGACCGCGCTCGCTCCTGGAGCGTTGGCGGCGCTACACCGACACCATCAACTGACCGCCCGCCGCCGGTTCTCACGACTGGGGTAGACCACGACGCGTGGCCGCATCGGACCAGGGCAGGAGGCGGCAGCTGGCGGCTGCCAAACGCCGGGCCACCGCCCTGCTCGCCGCCGTCACCGCCGTCTTCCTCGTCGTCACCATCTGGGGCGGTGACGCCACGTGGGTGGGCTACGTCGAGGCCACCGCCGCCGCCTCCATGGTCGGCGGGCTGGCCGACTGGTTCGCGGTCACCGCCCTGTTCCGCCACCCGCTGGGGCTGCCCATCCCCCACACCGCCATCGTCGTGGAACGCAAGGACCACTTCGCCGCCACCCTGGGCGGCTTCATCCAGGAGAGCTTCCTGGACCGGGACCTGCTGGTCGAGCGGGTCCGGGCCGCCGGCGTGGTCGACCGGCTGGGTGGGTGGCTGGCCAAGGAGGACAACGCGGCGCGGGTGGCGGCCGAGGTGGCCGACGCCGCCGTGGCCGGGGCCGACCTGCTGCGGGACGACGACGTCCACCCGGCCCTGGAGGAGCTGGTCCGCGAGCGGGTCGAGGCCGTCCCGCTGGCGCCGCTGGCGGGCCGGGCGCTGCGGTTCTTCACCGAGGGCGGCCGCCACGCCGAGGTCCTCGACGCCGCCCTCACCGGGCTCGACCGCTACCTCGGCACCCACGGGCAGGACCTGCGCCGCCAGCTCGGCCAGCGGTCGCCGTGGTGGCTGCCGGGTGCGGTCGAGGACCGCATCTTCGACCGCCTGCTCGACGGCGCTCGCAGCGTGCTGCAGGAGATGGCCGCCAACCGCGACCACGACCTGCGCAAGCAGTTCGACGCCCGGCTGCGGCTGCTGGCCGCCGAGCTGGAGACCTCGGTCGACCTCCACGAGCGGGGTGAGCGGCTCAAGCACGAGGTGCTCTCGCAGCCCCAGGTGCGGGAGTGGGTCGCGTCCCTGTGGGCGGATGCCAAGGGCCAGCTGCGGGCCCAGGCGTGCGACGAGGGCTCCCCGCTCCGCCGCCGGCTGGTCGCTGGCATCATGGCCGGCGGCCGGCGCCTGCAGGACGACCCCGACCTGGCCGCCACCGTCCAGACCGCGCTGGAGCGGGCCGTCGCCTACCTGGTCGACCACTTCGAGGGGGACGTGGTCGCCTTCGTCAGCACGACCATCGCCCGGTGGGACGCCGAGGAGACGGCGACCCGGTTGGAGCTGCTCCTCGGGCCGGACCTTCAGTACGTCCGGATCAATGGCACGGTGGTCGGCGCCGCGGCCGGACTGGCCCTCCACGCCGTCGCCGCCCTGCTGTCCTGAGCACCCCGATGGCCGCGGCGCCAGGCGACCGGCAATACTCGCCGTCAATGACCCCTTCGTACACCGCCCGGTTCCGTGTCGTCGCCCTGGTGGAGGCGATCACCTACCTCATCCTCCTGTGCCTGACCGTCCTCAAGTCGACCAGCGGCCCCAACCTGGTGCCGGTGATGGGCCCCATCCACGGGATCGCCTTCCTCGCCTACCTCGTCCTCGCCCTGCTCGTCCGGGAGGAACAGGGATGGTCCGGGTGGCAGACGGTGCTGGTCATCGTCGCCTCCGCCCTGCCGTTCGGGGCGTTCGTCGTCAACAGCCGGATGGTCTCCGACCCGGCCCCGGCCGCCGGCGCCTAGTCGCCCCGCCGCCTGCCACCGGCCGCGGAGTAGCTTTCCGGCCATGGCCCCGACGATCACTCGAGGAGGCGACCGTGGCTGACGGCCTGGAGGACGCCCGGCGCAAGCTCGACGACGAGTACGGCCAGGTCCGCCGGCACCTGGACAAGATCCACTCGGCCATGGACCGGGTGGACGCGGCGGGGCCCGAGGACGACCTCTACGAGCTGCTCAAGGACCTGGAGGACGTGGTCAAGGAGGCCCGCACCGGCGGGCTGGTCGGCTCCGGTGCCAAGGGCCACCGCAAGGCCCTGGAGGCCTACCGCGACCGCAAGAAGGACTGACGGGCGGGCGTCGTTCGCCAGCCCTGGCCGACGCCGACGACGGCGGACCGGGGGGGTTCGGCACCTGTCGAGGAGCGCTGAACAACCTTGGGAGGTCCCGGCCCCACCGCCGTCTGCGTCGGGGTACCCGCTTCTGTCGTCAGGGACTGCCGGGAACTTGAGAGCGCCCCGCCGCTAACTTCGCGACGTGCTCCTCGGGAACGACCTCCTGCCGTTCCTGGTCCTCGCCCTGGGTGCCGCCCTCGTGTTCGGCAACGGCCTGGCCCTGGTCCGGCCCCCGAAGGAGGTCAAGAAGGGCGAGCTGGAGCGGGCCCCCGCGGGCCGCAGCGCAGTCATGATCGCCATCGGCGTGGTCGCCGCCGTGTGGGCCCTGGCCAGCCTGCTCGCCCGGTAGCACCGCCGCCGGCCGCCGGCCGCCGGTCACCGGCTCAGCGGGCCGCCCCCGGCGTGATGCCCCACGTCGTCGTCCACGCCTCGCCCGGGGCGATGACCCGGAGCCCTTCACCGGTGGCGAAGGCGTTGGGCGGGCAGGTCATGGGCTCGACCGCCAACCCCCGCCGCCGGCGGGCCGGCTCCAGGGTGTCGCCCGTGAAGAGCATCAGCCACCGGTAGGACTCGTCGAGCCACAGCGTGAGCCGGCGGTCGCCCCGGCCGTCGGCGAGGACGACCTCGTTCCCCGCCAGGTCGGTGAAGGCGGTGTCGAGGACCAGGTCGCCGATAGGTCGGGCCTGGCGGAAGTCGTAGGGGGTGCCGTCGACGGTCGCCGCTCCGGTCGGGATGCCTCGGTCGTCGGACTCGAGCCGGAGGGCGCCGGGCGCTTCCAGCACGGCGTCGTCGACCAGCTCGGTACCGACGGTGAGGTATGGGTGGGCGCCGGCGCCGTACGGGCAGGGCCGATCGCCCAGGTTGGTGGCCGTCGTGGCCACCGACAAGCCGCCGGCGCCGACCCGGTAGTCGACGGAGAGGCCGAGGACGAACGGATAGCCGGGCTGGGGGTGTAGGACCAGCTCCAGGACGACGCGGTCGTCCTCGTGAACGGCCGCGGTCCAGTTCATCCAACGCACGAGGCCGTGGCTGGCGTTGTGGCGGGCCGGTTCGGTCAGCGCCAGCTGCTGGTCCTCCCCGTCGAAGTGGTAGCGCCCGTCGCGGATCCGGTTGGGCCACGGGACGAGGAGCTGCCCCCGCCCGCCGGTGCACCGCTCGCCCTCGCCGTAGCCGTCGAGGACGTCGACCCCGGCCACGGTGTACGTGCGCAACCCGGCCCCGACCTCGACCACGGTCACGGCCTGGTCCCCGGAGGCGATTTGGTACTGGGTGCCGGTGGGCGGGATCACGCCGTCACCCCGTGCCCGTCCCGTCGTCGGCGCCTTCGAACCGGCCTCCCAGGTGCTTGGCAAGGAAGCGCTCGGCGGCGGCGTAGAACTTCAGCCGGTTCGCGGGCTTGGCGAAACCGTGGCCCTCGTCGGGGAAGAGCAGGTACTCGTGGTCGATGCCCTTCTCGGTGAGGGCGGCGACGATCTGCTCGGCCTCGGCCTGCTTGACCCGGGGGTCGTTGGCCCCCTGGGCGATGAGCAGGGGGATGCGGATGTCGCCCGCCCGCGACAGGGGCGACCGCTCCCACATGAACGCCTCCTCCGTGTCGGGGTTGCCCACCCGGGTGTGGAACTGGGCGATCAGCGGCTCCCAGTAGGCTGGGATCGACTTGATGAGCGTGGCCAGGTTGGACGGGCCGACGATGTCGACCGCGCAGGCGAAGGCGTCGGGCGTGAAGGCGGCGCCGACCAGGGCGGCGTACCCCCCGTACGACCCGCCGTAGATCGCCACTCGCTTGGGGTCGGCGTAGCCCTGCCCGGTCACCCAGTCGACCGCCTCCAACAGGTCGTCGTGCATCTTGGCGCCCCACTCCCGATCGCCGGCGTTGACGAAGTCCTTGCCGTACCCCGTCGACCCCCGGAAGTTGACCTGGATGCACAGGTACCCCCGGTTGGCGAGCCACTGCGCCTCGGGGTTGAAGCCCCAGGTGTCGCGGGCCCACGGGCCGCCGTGGACGTTGAGCACCGCCGGCAGCCCGGCTCGGCCCACCCCCGGCGGGAACGTGAGGTAGCCGTGGATGGTGAGGCCGTCCCGGGCCTCGAACGAGAACGGCTCCATCGTGGCCAGCTCGTACTGCGCCAGGGCGGGCTGGTGCTCGAAGAGGAAAGTCGCCTGCCGCGACGCCCGGTCGTAGGCGTAGTAGCGGACGGGGCCGTCGTCGTTGGTGTAGGCCGCCAACCAGGTCGAGTCCGGGTCGTCGTGGCCGACGAGGGTGAGGTCGCCCGGGTCGACGGCCCGGAGGGTGGCGACGTCTTCGGCGATGGCCGGGTCGAGGACCTGGTAATCGGTCCGCTCCTTCACGTACGTCACCAGTTGCGGCTCCCGGGTGTCCGGGTGGAGGCGGACGCCGGCCACGTCGTACTGGGGGTCGCCGGCGACGACCTCGACGGCGGCGGTGGCCAGGTCGAGCCTGACCAGCCGGCCGGCGTTGGCCCCGACGGACGAGACCACCCAGAGAGCGCCGCCGTCCTCGGTGAAGGCGACCGGCTCGGTGGTCAGGGCGTCGTCCTGGCCGTACTGGAGGAGGGGCCGCCACTCGTCATCGGGCGTGTCCCGGACCATGATGACCATGCCGCCGTCGGGCAGTGGGGCCAGGCCGCCCCGGACCTTGAGCTCGGCGTCGGCCAGGAAGCCGACGAACCCCGGGTTCTCGACGATCTTGTCGAGCCGGCCGGTGGGCAGGTCCAGCCGGTAGACGTCGTGGAGCTGGGGGTTGTCCCGGTTCAGGCCGACGAGGATGGTGTCCGGGAAGTGCTTGTCGGCCTCTTCCACCCTGGCCTGGACGCCCTCGAACGGCGTGAGGTCCCGGATGGTGCCGACGTCGAGGTCGACGTCGAACAGGTGCCAGTCCTCGTCACCGCCGACGTCCTGGATGTAGAGCAGGTGGCGGTTGTCGTGGGCCCAGAAGAACGAGCGGATGCCCCGGTCGCGGTCGGCGGTGACGGCCTGGGCGTCAGCCAACGGAGCGCCCACCGCGTTGACCCACACGTTGAGCACCCCGTCGTCGGGGGCGATCCACGCCAGCCGGGTGCCGTCGGGGGAGATGCGGGGGCTGACCCGCTCGGGGTTGCCGAACAGGACCTGGCGGGGGACGAGGGGCACGGCGGGGACGCTCATGGGCGAGAGCCTGGCAGATGCCGGCGGGGCGCCGGCACCGCCGCCGCCCTCAGTGGCGGCGAGTCAGCCAGTCGACCACCACGGCCCAGGCGGGGGACCGCGGCTCGATCAGCTCCATGTGGGCCACGTCGGGCGGCGTGACCAGTTCGACGTCGTCGCCGGCGGCGCGGGCGGCGTCGGCGTAGCGCCGGCTCAGCTCGACGGGGACGTGCCGATCACGCTCGCCGTGGACGAGCAGTTGCGGCACGCCGAGGGGCACGCGGGCCAGCGGCGACCCGAGGGCGTACCGGTCGCCGACGGCGTCCGGGGCACCGCCGAGCAGCTGCGCCACCGCCCCGGCGCCCACGCCCGCCCGGGCCGCGCCCACCAGGTCGACCACACCTGCCTGGGCCACCGCCCCGCTCGCCACCACCGTCGGCGACGCCCCCGGAGCGCCGGCGGGCAGGCCGGGCCGGGCCGCGGCCCACAGGGCCAGGTGGCCGCCGGCGGAGTGTCCGAGGGTCCTCACCCGGCCCAGGTCGACGTCCGCCACGTCGGCCAGGGCGTCGATCCCGGCGGCAACGTCGTCGAACGTCGCCGGCCACCCGCCGCCGGCGCCGATGCGGCGGTACTCGAGGTTCCAGGCCGCGTAGCCCCGGCTGGCCGAGTCGGCGCACAGGCCGTCCATGAGCCGGCGGCCGAACATCGCCTGCCAGAACCCGCCGTGCAGGACGACGACCACGGGGTGCGGTCCAGGCCCGGCGGGGCGGAACAGCTCCGCCGACTGCGACCGGTGGCGCCCGTAGCGGACGACCGTTCGCGGCCGGCGCCGCCAGCGGCCGATCAGTGCGGGGTGCCGACCGGGATGACCACGCTGATGCGCCGGTCCTTCAGGCGCTGCTCGTCGGCGTACAGCTCCTCGAACTGGTCCACCTCGGCCTGCGTCACGCCCACCTCGGCCGCCATCTTGCGCACGGTGGCCCGCTCGGCCTCGTTGTAGTCACCGTCCGACGAGGCGGCCCGGATGGCGTCGTAGATGAGCCGCCGGTGGGCGGCGGCGCGGGACTGGCCCCGCCCGATGACCTCGGCGACCTCCTCGTCGCCCTGGTACTCCGCCAGCGCGGCCAGCGTCTCCGCCGTCCCGCCCACGGCTGCGCAGTACCCGATGCACCACTCCCGTTCCTCGTTGGTCAGGTTGCCGTCGGCGTTGCAGCAGAGCAGGAGCGCCTTGAAGAACTCGAGCAGCGCGGACTGGGTCGGCTCGGTCGAGAAGTCCCACAACTCGAGCATGGACCAGGTGCTCCCGATCTGGTGGGCGTCCATCGGGATCCACGGTACTCAGGTCCGGTCGACCGCGGACCTGCGGGCCGTCGCCGGTTCGCCGGTACCCGGGTGGCTTGGCGCAGACCACGGGGTAGGGATACCGGTCAGATGGCGCGCAACCGTCCGACCCACCCGACCGAGATCACCGAAGAGACGAGCTGGTTCGACCGCTTGGCCGACACCATGTCCCGCACGGTCGCCCGCGCCCCGTTCTTTCTGGTCTCGGTGGGCTTCGTCGCCGTCTGGGCCATCGCCGGGCCGTTCGTCCGGTTCACCCACGGCTGGGTCGACTCGCTCGAGCTGGTAGCCGCCCTGGTCACCTTCCTCATCGTCGCCCTGCTCGAAAACGAGGGATGGCGGAGCAACAAGGCCACGCAGCGCAAGCTCAACGCCATGGCCGGCGCCCTCGCCGAGCTGATGGAGCGGTCCGACATCGACCCCGACCACGTCCGGGAGCTGAACGCCGCCGTCGGCCTGGAGCAGCGGGAAAGCAGCTCCCGCTGACCGGTCGTTTGCCGCCGACCGGGAGCGGGCACCATCGCGCCATCGCCGTACCGACCCGCTCCGAGGCTCGTTCGCTGCCGCGCCCCCGCGGCCCGCTGTCCGCCGCCGTCCTCGACGTCTTCGCCGGCCACACCGCCGCCGCCGACCTGCCGGCCGCCGTGTCGGGGCCGTCGGACCCGTACGGTGACGACGTCCAGCTCGCCCTCTACCTCTGCTACGAGCTCCACTACCGGTCGTTCCCCGGCGTGGACGCCGAGCTGGAGTGGGACCCGGACGTGCTCCGCTTCCGTCGGGACGTCGAGCGGGCGTTCCTCGCCGCCCTGCGGGGCGACGTCGCCGGCGGGGACGACGTGCAGGCCGCCATCGCCGATCTCCTGGTGGAGCCGGTGGACGGCCACGGCCCGTCTCACTTCCTGCTGCACCGGGGCACCCGCGACCAGCTCCGGGAGTACGTCGCCCACCGGTCGCTGTACCACCTGAAGGAGGCCGACCCCCAGGCGTGGGCCATCCCCCGCCTCGACGGCCAGGCCAAGGCGTCGTTCGTCGCCGTGGAGCACGACGAGTACGGCGCAGGCCGGGGCGAACGCCTTCACGCCCGGCTGTTCGCGCAGATGATGGCCGCCCTCGACCTCGACCCCACGTACGGGCGCTACCTCGACATCGTGCCCGGGGTCACCCTGGCCACCGTCAACGCCATGTCGCTGTTCGGCCTGCACCGGTCGCTGCGAGGGGCGCTCATCGGCCAGTTCGCCAGCGTGGAGATCACGTCGTCGCCGGGGGCGGCCCGGCTCGCCCGGGCCGTCAAGCGCCTGCACGGCGACGACCCCGCAGGGTGGACGTTCTACGACGAGCATGTGGAGGCGGACGCCGTCCACGAGCAGGTCGTGCGCCACGGCGTCGTCGCCGCCCTCCTGGCCGCCGAGCCCGAGCTGGCCGCCGACGTCGTCTTCGGCATCCAGGTCGACGGCCTGCTCGACGACCGGCTTGGCCGGCACCTGCTGGACGCCTGGGAGGCGGGTCAGTCGTCGCTGCGGGAGCCGCTGCCCGAGCCGTCGGCCAAGCCATCGGCCGACCGCGACCGCTCCCGGTGGCTGGTGTCGCAGAACGGGTAGTGCTTGCTGCGCCGGCAGGCGCAAACCGCCACGACGGGCCGCTCGGAGCGGACGGGCGTGCCGTCGGGCAGCACGAGGTCGACCGGGCCCTCGACCAGGACGGGGCCGCCCGGGTCGAACCGCACCCCGCCGAGGGCGGCGCCGAGGCCGGTGGCGTCAGCCGGGTCGCTGGCCACGCACCACCACCAGCTCCTCGTGGCGCTGTCCCAGGGCGATCACGCCCCGCTCCTCCAGCAGCGCGGCCCGCTCCGTCATCACCGGGCCGAACGGTTCGACGGCCCGGGCGACCACCGACGCGTCGAGCCCGCCGTCGGCCAGCTGGTCGAGGGTCTGCTCGACGCCGCAGAGGGTGGAAAAGACCAGCAGCAGCACACCGCCCGGGCGGAGAAGGCCGGGGGCGCCGGCGCAGATGCGGTCGAGGACGGCCCGGCCGTCGGTCCCTGCGTCCCAGCAGCGGGCCGGGCCGCCGGTCGGCAGCCGGTCGTCGGCGGCCACGACGTACGGCGGGTTGGCGAGGATCACGTCGAACTGCTCGTGGTGCACCGGCGCCAGCAGGTCGCCGTGCAGGACCCGGACCCGGAGCCCCCGCAGCCGGGTGTTCACCCACGTCGACAGGACGGCCCGCCGGGAGATGTCGACCGCGGTGAGGTCCCGCGCACCCCCTCGGGCGGCGGCGATCGACAGCGCCCCGCTGCCTGCGCACAAATCCAGAACCCGCACGCCCTCGCCCAGGTGCTCGGCCTCCAGCGCCTCGGCCAGCAGCCAAGTGTCGCCCTGGGGCGGGTAGACGGTGGGGGCACGGAAGAGCAACACCGGCTCTTTCCTCTCCCCTCGATCCTTTCTCCAATCTTCCGCCCTCGCCGCCGCCCCGGGACCGGCGCCCTATGGTCACGGCATGGAGCGCCGGACGAAGATCGTCGCCACCGTCGGGCCGGCGTCGGAGGACCCGGCGGTCCTGCGGGCCATGATCGCCGCGGGCATGAACATGGCCCGGCTGTCGTTCGCCCACGGCGCCGTCGAGGACACCATGGCGCGGGTCACCCGGGTGCGGCGGGCGGCTGACGAGGCCCGAGCCACGATCGGCGTGCTGGTCGACCTGCCGGGTCCGAAGGTCCGCACCGCCCGCTTCGCCACCGAGGTGTACCTGGTCGAGGGCGACGCAGTGGACCTGGTGGCGGCGGTCGACGGGGCAACCAGCGACTGGCGGCGGATCGCCGTCGACCACCCGGACCTCGTCGCCGGCCTCCGCGACGGCGACCGGCTGGCCATCGGCGACGGCGGGATCGCGCTGCTCGTCGACACCATCGCCGGCGACGTGGCCCGGGCCCGGGTGCTCAGCGGCGGGCGGCTGCTGGGGCGCCCCGGGGTCGCGCTGCCCGCCGACCGCTTCCAGCTGGTGGCGCCGACGCCCGATGACCTGCGCCTCCTCGAGCGCATCGCCGACGCCGACGTCGACGCGGTGGCCATCTCGTTCGTCCGCTCGGGCGCCGACGTGGAGCGGGTGCGGGCCACGACCGGCCCGGACGGTCCCATGCTGGTGGCCAAGATCGAGACCCAGGAAGCGGTCGACGCCCTGGAGGAGGTCATCGCGGTGGCCGACGGGGTGATGGTCGCCCGGGGCGACCTGGGCATCCGCTGCGCCCTGGAGGACGTACCCCACTACCAGAAGCGGATCATCAGCACCGGCGTGTCCTACGGCCGGCCGGTGATCACCGCCACCCAGATGCTGGAGTCGATGCTGCGGGCCCCGTCGCCGACGCGGGCCGAGGTCAGCGACGTGGCCAACGCCGTGCTCGACGGGACCAGCGCCCTCATGCTCTCCGGGGAGACCGCCATCGGCAACGACCCCGTCGGGACGGTGGCGATGATGGCCCGCATCGCGGTCCGGGCGGAGCGGGAGTTCGACTACGAGACCTGGGGGCGGGAGCGGGGCATCCAGCAGGTCGTGGAGTCGCGGGGACGGCCGGCCTCGGCCCGCATCACGGCCGCCATCTCGGCCGCGGCCTGGCGGGCGGCGAGGGACGCCGGGGCGGTCGCCATCATCGCCTGCACCAGCAGCGGCGCCACCGCCCGGGCCATCTCCCGGTTCCGCCCGCAGGTGCCCGTGCTGGCCGTGACCCCCTCAGCGCGGACGGCCCGCCAGCTGTCGGTCGGCTGGGGCATCACGCCGGTCGTCGTCGAGGCCCAGCGGACGACGGACGACGTGGTGTGGTTCGCGGTCAAGACCGCGGTCGAGGCCGGGTTGGCCGGCAAGGGCGACGTCGTCGCCATCCTGGTCGGGTCCCCGCAGGAACCCGTACCCACCACCGACATGCTGCGCCTCCAGCGCATCCACTGAGGCGTCGGCCCGCCCGGTTACGCGGTGGCCGCTCCCCGCCGGCGACGCAGGAGCAGGGCGACGAGCAGGACGGCGCCGGCGATGACCAGGCCGGCGAAGACCGCGGCGACCACCGGCAACACCGTCGACGTCTTGGCCGGGATGGCCGAGAACTGGGCGATGGCGCTGAAGTTGTCCTGGGTCTGGGTCAGGTCGTTGCCCAGGCGGGTGTCGGCCCAACCGAAGGCGGCGTACTGGTTGGCCGATGCCACCCCGGGGGGCTGGCGCAGGTCGGAGTTGAAGCTGACGCCCAGGTTGAAGTTCACCGGCTGGTCGGTGATCTCCATGTTGTGCGCCCACGTGGCGCCACCGTCGGCCGAGTAGCTGTAGCGGACCTGCACCCGGTAGTCGGTCTGGCGTGGTCCCGGTGAGGTGGGAGAAGTCGCTGATGTTCTTGGGCGGGCTGAACGTGGCGCCGCCGTCGGTCGACACGGCGACGTCGACGGGGCCGTTGTTCAGCGGCGAGTCCTGCGGCGCGTCGGGGAAGAACTGGCTGAAGCCGACGTACACGACGTCGCGCGGCCCCGACGTGTCGACGGCCACAGTGGCGCCGAAGTCGGACGCGGCGGGGCTGGCCTTGCCCCGGTTGTTGTCCACGATCGTCGTCTGCCAGTGGTCACCGAAGTGCGTTCCGCAGCCGCAGCCGCGTGCGGGTCGCGGTCCTGGCCCTCACGCCCGCGCCGCTTCGGGGCGGGGCCGGCGGCGGCCGGCCGCCAGGTTCAACGACGCAGCCACGACGAGCCCGAGGGCGGCGACCGCCAGTGCGATGAGCACGAGGGTGGCGCCGCTCGGTGCCTTGTCCGCGATCACGTTGGCGGGTCGGGCCGCGGGCCCCGAGGGGCCGGGCGCCGGCGTGCCGACGTACAGCGTGGCCCGAGCCGGGGCGCCGGCGTTCATGTAGTGGTAGTTCTCGGTGGCGACCACGGTGTGCTCCCCGGTCGGCACGCTGGCCGGGATGGTGACCGCCACCTTGAACTGGCTGGTCATCGTGTCCGTCGGTGCCGGCACCGTGGTCAGCAGGGGCCCGGTGGGGCTGTCGAGGTGGATCGCGACCGGCGCTCCCTGGGCGAACTCCTTGCCGATCACCGTCACCGAGCCGCCCGGCTGCACGGTCGACGAGCTGACCGTCAACGACATGAGGCCCACGCAGGCCCAAGCCAGCCCGGCGGGTACAAGGACAGCCACCGCGGCGACCCAGCCGACCGCCCACCACCGGTGTCAACCATGCATCGCGCGCCGCCCCGTCGGATCGACTGCGTTCTTGGTCGGTGTCGCGCATCGCAGGACCCGGTCGACACGAGACGTTCGTCGCCGTCGGCTCGATCTGGGCACACTCGCCGCGCCGATGAGCGCCCGGGTACGGATACATTCGGGCTGGTAGGAGGTCCGAATGGCCGTGCCCCGACCGTCTCCCGTTCGCCTCGGCGTCATCGTTCTCGTGGCGGTCCTCGCCGGGGTGGCGTTGCCAGCCATGGTGGCGGCCGCCACACCGCCGCCGGCCTCGTACGTGGCCCTGGGCGACTCCTACACCGCCGGGCCGCTGATTCCGAACCAGATTCCCGACCCCCTCGGGTGCTTCCGCTCCGACCACGACTACAGCCACCTCGTCGCCCGGGCCCGATCCGCGGTGCTACGGGACGTCAGCTGTTCGGGCGCCACAACCGACGACCTGTTCACCGCGCAGTCGGTGCTGGGCGGGTCGAACCCGCCCCAGCTCGACGCCCTGGATGGCCCGGTGACCACCGTCACCTTGCAGATGGGCGGCAACGACATCGGGTTCCTGGAGATCGTCGCCCGGTGCGCGGCGCTCCTCCCGGTGGGCACCCCCTGCCGTGACACGTACACGGCCGGCGGACAGGACGAGATCAGCCGGCGCATCGCCGCCACTGCGCCGAAGATCGCCGCCGCCCTGGCCGAGATCCGCCGCCGCTCGCCGCACGCGCGGATTCTGGTGGTCGGATACCCGGCCATCCTCCCGGACGGGCAGCTCGGCTGCTGGCCGTGGCTGCCCATCGCCCCGGGCGACGTGCCGTACCTGGTGGCCAAGGAGAAGGAGCTGAACGCCATGCTGGCGTCCCAGGCGGCCGGGTCGGGCGCCGGCGTCACGTACGTCGACGTCTACGGTCCCAGCATCGGCCACGACGCGTGCGAGCTGCCCGGGGTCAGGTGGGTCGAGCCGCTCCTGCCGCTGTCGCCCGCCGCCCCAGTCCACCCGAACGCCCTGGGCATGGCCGGCATGGCGGCCGCCGTGCTCGCCACCCTCGGTCCCTGATCCCCAGGCGAGCGGCGACGGTGCGTCAGCGCGTCGCCGCGCAGGTCGCCCAGACGCGGATGTCGAGGTAGACGTCGGTCACGTTCTTCGCAGTCAAGAACCATCCGTTGAACCCGCCGCGCTGGGGGTCGACCATCACCGGTCTCGACTCCGTGACGACGAACGGCTGATCGACGCCTGGCGTCGTGCCGCTGTCGTAGCCGCCGCCGAGGGGCACGGTGCCGGTCGGACACACGACGGTCCCCACGGTGAAGGCGTTCGGCGGCGCTTGTATCGAGTTCGACACGAGCACCCATCCCGACAGCCCGGCCGAGCTGGCGGGCCCGGGTGGACCTGCCGGCCCCGGACCCCCAGCCGGCCCCGCCGGCCCAGATGGTCCGACCGGTCCCTGCTGCCCTTGTGGTCCCGGCGGACCCTCGGGACCAGTCTGGCTCCACTGGAGCGGTACCTCGCTCTGGTTGCAGCCTTGACCCGACGCGGTGTCGACGACGCGCAGTCGACCGTCGTTCTTCTGGTAACACCCGTGGATGACACCGGCCGAGTCGGGGACGGTCGCCCAGGCGGCGCCGGCGACCGCCAGGACGATCGCGGCCGCGCCGATGGCGACGGCGCGACCCGAAGCGCCCATACGCGGAGGCGCCTTCATCCCGGGTTCCCGGGGAACTGGAGCGACGCGTGCGCCGGCGCAGTCGGGGGGCTGGGCGCACCGGGCGCGCCCGGCGGCCTCCAAACGGGTCCAGTTTGAGCCCACGCCGGCGCCGCGGCTGCCGCCACGAGGGCGACGGACACCACTGTCGTGCCGACGAGGGTGGCCGCCCGGCGACGGCGGCTCCTCCGGTGGCGTTCCTCCTCTGATTTGGGCGATGGATGCGGTTGCGGACGGCTCATGTGCAGGTTCCTCCAGTCCTTCACAGTGCGAGTTGAGGTGACGACGGAGCTCGTGCCGACCCTCCGCTAACGAAGCTCGAGGAACTCGAGGGTCCGGCGGCTCACCCCACCGCAGGTCACGCCGTGGGCCGCGGCCAGCTCGCGCAGCGGTTGGCTGTCCGCATCCGCTGCGTTCCGCGCTGCTTCGTCCACCCACGCCTTGCTCACGACTCCTTGGCCTGTCTGGCGGTTCATCATGTGGAACAGCGCGCAGTACCCGGGCTTGGCCTTGACCTGGGGCAGGACCGTCGAGGCGAACCAGCTGACGTTCTCGTCGATCTTCGACGGGTCCATGCGGACGTGGGTCAGGAGCAGGGCCGAGCCGACGGCGGGGGGCGTCGCGACGTCGACCACGAGCCGCTCGTATATCTCGACGACCATCTCACCGCCGACGAGGTCGCGAACCTCGTCGCCGATCTTGGCCAGGACGCTCTCGGCGGCGTCTCGGTCGGATGCGCTCCCCCACAACGAGAGCATCCCGATCACCCCGCCGGCGCGGTCAACGCTGGCGCTCAGGCCTCGGTAGCCGTTCTGCTGGCGAAGCAGGGGCGCGGCCTGCTCCGCCCCAAAGGTCACGCCTTCGTCGAGGTTCTCCGCCCCGACGAAGGTGAGGATGTAGGCGTGGGCGTTGTCCTGGGGCATGTTGTCCTCCTTGGTGGTTGGGCGACCGTCCTGGGTCGCTGTCATCCGGCGCGTAGGCTGAGTCGACGACGACTCGCACGCTTGAGTGGGAGGTGCGGACCCGAGGTGGCCCCGTCCGCGAAGACGGCGATGGGTTGGGATGCCAGGGCGCTGCGGGTCGACACGAGGACGACTCTGCGCCCCTTGGCCGCGCTCGGCATCGGGGGAAGTACGCATCGGTGGTACGGAAATCGCGGATGGGCGGCGGTTGCCGATGGGCGTGAGTCACCCGACGGCGGGCAGGGTGGACGGGCACGCCCGGAGCGACCATCAGGAGGCGCTCATCGTCCACAACCGGCCTTTCGTGGGCCGCGCCCGCGAGCTGGACGTCGCCGAGCGCTGCCTCGCCGACGCCCTCGCCGGTCGCGGCAGCGCGCTCCTCGTCTCGGGGGAACCTGGCATCGGCAAGACCCGCCTCGCCGAGCAGGTCGGGGGACTGGCGAGGAGCCTCGGCGCCCCAGTGGTCTGGGGTCGGTGCGTGGAAGACGAGGGGGCCCCGCCGTTCTGGCCGTGGCGCCAAGTTCTGCGAGGGTGCCTGGCGGGTGCGAACCGGGATGACCTGTTGGCGTTCGTCGGCCCGAACGCGAACGACCTCACCGCGATCGTTCCCGACGTCGTCGCATCTACAGCCTCTGGGCTCGCCGCTCAGGCGTCAGCACCTCCCGGTGGCGAGGAACGGTTCCGGCTCTTCGTGACGGTGATGGCCACGCTCGCGGGCGCGGCGGCGACGAAGGGCCTCGTCGTCGTCATTGACGACCTGCACTGGGCCGACCCGTCGTCGGCTCAACTGCTCGCCCACCTGGGACCGGATCTGTCCGCGTCCCGGATGCTCCTCGTCGTGACGTACCGCGACGAGGAGATCAGTACCGACCACCCGGCGTCGGCGGCACTTGTCTCGCTCGGTCGCGAGCGGGGGGCAGCGCGCCTTCGGCTCGACGGGCTGTCCGCCGTCGAGGTCGCCGGCCAACTGGAAGCGACCTTCGGCCGCCGCTTCGGCGATGACGTCGTCGAAGGCGTCACCCGTCGCAGCGGTGGGAACCCGTTCCTCGTCGCCGAGATCGGACAGCTCCTGGACCAGGCCGCTCGATCCGGCGACCTGGACAGCGGGTCTTGGGAGCGGGCTGTCCCGCAGGGCGCGCGCGCCGTCATCACCCGACGCCTCGACCGCCTGGCTCCTGCCGCACGCGAGATCCTGCAGATCGCGGCCGTCGCTGGGAGCGCCATCGACCCACAGATCCTGGCGCAGCTCTGCGGGGTCCGGGCCGACGAGGTGCTCGACCACCTCGAACGCGCCGCAGATGCTGGTCTGGTCAGTTCCGGGCCCGGTCGGCCCGCGCTCGCCCACGCCCTGGTGCGGGACAGTCTGGTCGCAGAGCTCCCCGCTTCCCGGCGGCTGGGAATCCATCGCCGCATCGCCGAGCTCTTCGAGGCGGCCGACCGCGACGACGTCGATCGTCATGCCGCCACCATTGCTCACCACCTGCTCTCCGCCCTCCCGGTGGGCGATCCTCAGCGCGCCGTCGCCTGGGCGGAACGAGCGGCGTCCAACGCCCTCGACGCCCTCGCCTACGAGGAAGCTGCTCGCTTGTACGAGCGGGCGCTGGCGGCCATGGCTGTGGGTGGGTTCTCCAGCCGGGACCGGAGCCGGGTGCTGGTGGCGCGGGCCGAGGCCCTCTTGAAGTGCGGTGACCTCACCTCGGCCATCGCCGCCGCGGCGGAGGCCGCGGACGAGGCGAGGCGGGCCGGTGATCCGCTCCCGCTCGCTCGCGTGGCGGTGAGCCTCGAAGGAGTGGCGGAGCTGTCGTGGGCTCGCATCGCCGTCCAGCTCGCCGAAGACGCGCTCGCCCAGATCCCCGACGGCCAGCTCGAGGCGCGCGCCCGCCTCCTTGCGGTCGTAGCCACGCAGGCGACACTGCTCGAGGAAGCCGGACGCGCAGACTCCATGAGCCGTCGGGCGCTCGAGGTGGCCGAGGCGGCGGATACGCGGCCGGCGCTCATGAGTGCGCTCCGGGCCCGCCAGATGGCACGGTCGGACCCCGATGGCGTTGAGGACCGGATGCAGGCGGCGGAGCGCATGATCGGCCTTGCCGCTGGCGCGCGAGACGATTGGGCAGCCCTGTGGGGGCGGCTCTGGCGTATCGACGCCTCCTGTCAGCTCGGCGACCTCGACGCCGCCGAATCCGACCTGGCTCTCCTGTCCGAGCTTGCGGCGCGACTCCGTCAGCCGGTCGCCCATTGGCACGTCGCTCGAACCGCCTGCGCGCTCGCCACCGGACGGGGACAGTTCGAGCTCGCCGAACGCCACCTGGGCGAGGCGGCCGCGATCGCCGCTCGCCGGTTCGATCCGAGGGCTCGTCAGATGCACGCGGCGGCGGGCTGCAAACTCGCCGCCCTCACCGGGGACGAGCGGTTTGACGCCTATGCGGTCGAGTTGCAGAGCCGGGACCTCGATGCGCCTTCACTGCGACACCAGGTGCACCTCTACCTCGCGTCCCTCTATGCCAGCCTGGATGACATCGAGCGCGCCGCCCACCACTACGACAGCCTGCCGGCGTGGCGACGGTGGCAACCGCCCCCCTTCGTGGCGCTTTTCGCCTACAACGAACGGTCACGGGTGGCGGCCTGCCTGGGCGACGTGGGCGGAGCAGAAGTCGCCTATGAGCTTCTTCGCCCCTGGGCCGCGTACTTCGCCGCGAACGGGAGCGGTGTGGTGACGCTTGGCGGCTCTGCGGAGCTCGCGCTCGGTTGCCTTGCGGCCACGCTGGGGAAGAGCGATCTGGCGATCCGCCACCTCCGCACGGCGATCCAGGCGAACCGCGGCGCCGGCATGTTCCCGTTCGAGGCAGAAGCGCGGTTCGAGCTGGCCCGGGTGCTCAGCCGGCGCTCAGCGAGCGACCGCTCCGAGGGACTCGTGCTCGCTATCGACGCGGAGCGGGCGGCAACGCAGCTGGGCATGCAGCCGTTGCGGACGAAGGCGAGCCGTCTCGCGGAATCCCTGCGGTCGAGGGCTGCCAGCACTGGGAACTCGGGGCTCAGCCGGCGAGAGGACGAAGTTGCCGCCCTCCTCGGTCGCGGCTTGACCAACCGCCAGATCGCCGACGTCCTGCACGTCTCCGAACGAACCGTCGAAAGCCACGTGCAGCACATCCTCGCCAAGCTCGGTCTTCGAAACCGGAGCCAGGTCGCGACGTGGATGGCGACGGGAGGGCGGCCGTCGCCGGCGACAGGGTCCCGTCCGACCTGAGCACGGGTGCCATCCAGGTCGGTGACGACGCCCCGGATCGGCGGCGGGACCACGAAGCCGTGGCTGCTCAGCGGTAGGACCGGGCCTGGAGGGTGTACAGGTCAGCGTAGGTGCCCACGCCTGCGACGAGCTGGTCGTGGGTGCCGATCTCGGCGATGCGGCCGCCGTCGAACACGATGATCAGGTCGGCCATGCGGACGGTCGAGAAACGGTGCGACACCAGGATGGTGATGGCGCCGGATCGGCGGGCGGTGCGGGCGGCGGCACCGGCATACCGCTCGAACAGCGCGTGCTCGGTAAGGGCGTCGAGGCTGGCGGTGGGCTCGTCGAGGACCAGGAGCAACGGCTCCTCGCGCATCATGGCCCGGCCGAGGGCGAGCTTTTGCCACTGGCCGGTCGATGGCTCCGTCCCACCGGGAAAGCTGCGCCCGAGCTGCGTGCTCAGGCCTTCGGGCAGCGTCGCCGGCACGTCGCTGGCGTGGGCCCGATCGAGGGCGGCGCCGACGGCGGCGACGTCGTCGATGCTGGGCAGGTCGCCCACCCCCACCGATTCCCGGGCCAGGAGCTCGAGTCGGGCGAAGTCCTGGAAGCAGCCGGACAGCCGCGCCCGCCACGCGTCGACGTCGAACCGGGACAGGTCGGTGCCGTCGACGGTGATCCGGCCCTCCGTGGGGTCGTAGTAGCGGCAGAGGAGCTTGACCAGGGTCGTCTTGCCGGCACCGTTGTCGCCCACGATGGCGACGGTCGAGCCGGCCGGCAGGAACAGGTCGATGCCGTGGAGCACCTCGGCCTCCGTGCCCGGGTACCGGAAGAAGACCCCTTCCAGCCGGATGCCGTCCCGGAGGGCGGTGGGGACCGGCGCGGGGTCGGCGGGCCGGGCCCGGGCCGACGCCTCGGCGGCCAGATCCTCGAGCCAGGCCAGGCGGCGCCCGGTCTTCAGGTTCTGCAGGAGCCATCCCATGGTGTTGGCCAGCCCCGTGACGCCGGCGTTGACCGACGCGGCCAGGGTGAGGGCCAGCACCACGTCGCCGGGACTGGCGGCGCCGGCGGCGGCCTGGCGGGCGACCAACACCATGGCGGCCATGAACCCGAAGCCGAACACGAGCCAGCCGGCGCCGCCGAGGAGGGCGGCCCGCAGGTCGACGCGGTCCTCGAGGTGATGGATCTCGTCCCGGGCCCGCTCGCTGCGGGCCAGCAGCTCGTCGCCGATGTCGTACAGGCGGACCTCTTTGGCTCTTTGGCCGCGTCGCGGCTGGCGCCGATGCGGAACAGGCTGAGCACCAACCGGCGCCGGGGCGCCACCTGGTCTTCGACCTCGTGGCGGAAGCGCTCGACGCGGATGCTGGCCAGGACCGACGGAATCCCGGCGAGCGGGAGCAGCAGGAGCAACGGGTGGATCTGGGCCAGGAGGGCGACGGTGAGGCCGAGCCGGACAAGGGTCGTGACGTTGTTGACCAGGGCGTTCTGGACGTCGGCGAGCCGTTGGTGGTTCTGGTGCAGCACGAAGATCTCGTCGAGGTAGTCCGGGCGCTCGTGGTGCTCCAGGTGGTGGATACCGGCGGTCAGCTCCGCCATCCGGGTGTCGAAGTAGAGCGTGGCCCGCTCCCTGAGGCCGACGCTGAGCGTGATCACGCCCCAGTTGGTGCCGACCATGGCCGCGATGGTGGCGGTGAGGTAGACGGCGGCCAGCAGCACGCCGTCGCGGTCGCCGGCCACCACTGCGTTGGTCAGCTGCTTGAGGACCACGGCGACCAGCAGCCCGACCACCGTCGCGCCCGTGGCCACGACCGTGTAGCCGACGGCCCGGCGTCGGTCGGCCTGGTAGACGTAGCGCAGGACGAGGCGGGCGGCCCGGAGCTGCTCACTCATCGGCGAACCGTTCGGCCTGGGCCGCGAACATCCGGGCGTAGTGCCCACCGGCGGCCACCAGCTCGTCGTGGGTACCCGACTCGGTCACGCAACCACCGTCCAGGACGACGATGTGGTCCGCCCGCCGGACGGTCGAGAAGCGGTGGGAGATCACGATCGTCGTGTGGCCGCGGGTCACGTCGAGGAAGCCTTCGATGAAGGCCGCTTCCGCCCGGGCGTCGAGGTGGGCCGTCGGCTCGTCGAGGATCAGCAGCCCCGAGCCGGCCACGTCGGCCGCGAACAGGGCACGGGCCAGCGCGATCCGCTGCCACTCGCCGCCCGAGAGGTCGACGCCCCGCTCGTAGTCCCGGGTGAGCAGTGTGTCCCAGCCCTCGGGGAGCGCCTCGACCAGGCCGAGGGCGTTGGCCCGGGCCGCGGCCGCTTCGTGCGCCGGTCCCCGGGGCGCTCCGAAGCCGATGTTCTCCGCCGCGGTCAGCGGGTACCGCACGAAGTCCTGGAAGACGGCGGCGACCCGCCGCTGCCATGCGGCGGCGTCGAGCTCGCGCAGGTCGACGCCGTCGACCACGATGCGCCCCGCGGACGGGTCGTACAGCCGGGCGATGAGCTTGACGAGCGTCGTCTTCCCGGCGCCGTTCTCGCCCACGATGGCAAGGCTCCGTCCGGCGGGAACGACGAGGTCGAGGTCGCACAGGACGTCGCGGTCGTGCCCCGGGTACCGGAACCGGACCGCCTCGAAGCGGATCTCCTCGGCCGGCGCCCTGTCGGGCGGGCGTCGGTCGCCGATGAGGTGGAGCCGGGAGTCAGTGTCGACGACCGCTTCCAGCTGCTCGGTCGCCCGGAGGACGGCGGCGCCCTCCTCGACCGACACGTCGTCACCGGCGATGCAGAGTTGCATGCTCGCCAGCAGGGCCTGCGCGTACGCCACCATGGCCCCCACGCCGATCCGGTGGTCGATCGCGGCCCGGCCGACGAGCCAGGCGGCAAGGAACTGCACGCCCAGCACGGGCAGCGTCGTCAGCGCCACGCGAGCGGCGTTGCCCCGGCGTTGGTCCCACACCTCGGTCATGGCGTTCAGCCACGCGGCCCGGAACCGCTCGACAACCCACCCGCCGAGACCGAAGATCCTCGTCTCCTTGGCCGCGTCGGGGTTCATCGCTAGTCCCCGCAGGTACACCGCCCGCCGCAAACTCGGCATGTGCTGCACCCGGAACAGGATGAGCTGGCTGTAGGTGGCCCGGTTGTTGCGGAGCAGGTACAGCTCGGCCAGCAGCAGGGCGGCGGCCAGCCACCAGTGGAAGCGGGCAACGAGCAGGAGGGCGGCGATGGCGCCCAGAAAGCGGCGCGACTGGGTGAGCAGGGCCCGGACCGCTCCCGCGGGGCCGCCCGGCGTCAGGACCGTGGCCGAGGCGACAAGATCCAAGAGTTGCGGATCCTCGAGGTGGGCGATCGTGCGAGGCCGCAGGGCGGCGGCCAGCGACCGCCGGTACGTACGACGCTGCACCCGCCGGGAGAGCATGCCGGTCACTGCCTCTTGGACCGGCGACAGCGTCTGTTGGGCCGCCAGCAGGCTGCCGACGACGACCACTGCGACGATGAGCCGGTGGCCGCCCGGCGAGCCGATGCCGCCGGCGACGGCTCCCGGGACCGCCGCCACGGCGGCCCCGCTGGCCAGGGCGAAGGCGACCGGCAGCGCGGCGCCGGCGAGGACGCAGGCCGCGGCCACCGCCGTCATCGGCCGGCTGGACGCGGGAAGCTCGCGCAGAAGGGCCCGCCGTGATCGTGCCGCCACAGCGCGGGAGACTACGCCGACGGGGGCCGGGACAGTTCGGTGTTTTCCGACCGCGCACCTGAGCCGCCGGGAGCCGACGCGATGGCGGAGATCGCCCGCGGCGGCGGACGCTTGGCCAGCCACTCGGCTAGCTCCCGTGCTGCGGCTTCGGGCGACAGCGTGACGGTGTCGACGACCACGTCGTAGGGAAGCCGCCAGTCGTCGCGTGGCATCGCCTGGCGTGCCGCGGTGCCAGGAAAGATCCCGTCTTCCCGCCGACGCTCACGGCGCTCGAGCTCCGAGAGGTTCCATCGCAGACCGATGAGCCACGCGTCGTAGGGCTCGAAGACATTCGCCGCCGTCGCACGCGTGCTCTGTCCCCAGAGCCCGACCTCGACCAGCAGGTCGATGCCCGCGTCCAGGTAGCCGCGGATGGCGAAGGCGGCGCCCCGGGCGAGTACCTCCTCCCGAGCGGCGGTGACGAGCTCGGGTCGTCCCGATGGCCCGCGTAGCCCGCAGCGGTCCGTCTCGAAGAACATGAACGGCTCGGGGAGGGTATCGAGCAGCGCCCTGGCGAGCGACGTCTTGCCCGCCGATGAGGGCCCGACGAGGAACAGTGCCCGGCCCGCGCCGGGTCGGGCCGGCACCCGCTCAGAGGACGCGGAAGCTGGCCGCAATATCGGCGAGGACCTGGTGGGCCGCGTTCGGGTCGGTCGTCGCCAGCGAGAGGCTGTAGAGGGCGTTGGCCTTCTTCACCCGGTAGGCCGAATGGCTGGCGACTGCCCCGGCGGGACCGTCAGAGGCCACGTAGTCCAGCCGGATCCCGGGCAGGTCGCCGACCTGCACGTCCTGCTGCGCGAAGTCGTGGGCGCCCTGCTGGCGGAGGTTGTCGACCAGGTGACCCATGTTCTGGTCGAGGGGCTCGGGGGTGTCACCCCGGAACACGCGGGCGGAGGTGGTCGGTGGGGTCGAGTGGGCGAAGAAGACGCTGCCGGGGGTCTGGTCCACGTCGACCGTCCAGGCCGCCGGCAGGTCGAGCGAGAAGCCAAGGTCGGGGCGCGACACGTGCTGTGGCGAGGCGGCGACGGCGCGCGCCGTCGAACCGCTCGACCCGCCGTTGCGTCCGAGGGTCAGGGCGACGACGAGGACCAGGAGGGCCACGCCGACGACGCCGGCGATCGCCAGCGGCCGCGCCGCCCGTCGGTGGGTCGAGGCGCCGACCGGTCCGTCGGCGGCACACGTCGGACAGCGGAGCCCGACGTCGGTGCGGACCAGGCAGGCGGGGCAGATGGGGGTCTGGCACCTCGTGCAGGTAAGCGGCGTCGCCGTACCGTCCCGGGGACAGGTCATCCGCTCGCCGCCGGACATCGAGCCGAATCGTATCGGGACAGGCCAGGTGGACGCCGGGGGACTTCAGGTGGGAACCGGGGACGCCGAAAACCACAAGGTGGGCATCACGGCGACGTTGCGGCGGGCGGGGTGCTGGCCTGCGGCGTCCTGGCCTTCGCCGCCTCCCACGTCCCATACCCGGAGGCGTCGACGTCCGACGACAGTCGCCGCCACGAACACCGGCTGGTACGACGCCACGGGCTTCCACGACGCGTTCAACACCAACTACTCCACCGGCAGCACCGGCATTGCCGCCTTCCACGGCGGTCGCCTCCGCAGCTTCTTCGTGTTCAATCTCGCCGACCAGTCCCGCGACGGCACCGGACGTGACCACCCCGCCGCCGCGGAAAGCGGACGCGCCCGTGTCCACCAACGCGCTGGCGCCCCGAGCGACCGAGACCGCAGCGGGGAGCGGGCTGCCGGGCATGAACGTCCGCAACGAGGGTGGCGTAGCGGTGGGCGGCCTGCTCTTCCTCTCGGGGGCTTTCCTGCGTCTACGGCACCGTCGCGGGACGAGTCCGTAGCAACACGGCCAGCACGGCGACGAGCACCGGCAGCATGGTGACGTGATAGGCGATGTCGGGCAGGTGCCCGCCCCGGGCGGTGAAGTTCAGGCCGACGACGAACCCGACCACGGCGAACCCGGTGGCGGCCGACCCGATCGTCCGGGCGTGCCTCGACCGGCCGAGGACGGCGGCCGCCCCGCAGGCCAGCACGACGCAGATGATGGCCTCCGCCACCCCCGCGTGGTCGGCGTCGTACGGTGCCGAGCGGCCATGGACGTTCCCCGACAGGTGGGCGGCGGACGCCACCGCGAGGGTGACCGCGGCGAAGGCCATCACCGCTCCGCAGCGCCGGAGGCGAGTGTCGTCGTTCGCCGATTGCCCTCGGTCGACGGTCGTCCGTGCGGGTTCCACGTCTCCAGTGTGCCGGGGCGGAGCGGGCAAGTCGTCGCCCGGTCGCAGGTCATCCCGCTGCGTCGGGGGGCGTAGGCCGGGCGGGGATCGCTACGCCCGGCGTCGTAGCGACCCGTAGCGTACGGCGGTGGGCACGACACCGGCGGGACGACGCGGGCCGCGGCTGGTCGCCGACCTGGCCCCGTGGGAGGGAGAGCTGGTCGACGGCGCCGAGATCGCCGACGCCGTCGTATCGGCTGCGCTCTCGGGCGCCGTGGTCTCGGATCTCGAGGTGACCGGAAGCCGGTTCGAGGGGGCACAGCTGACCGGTGCCCACTTGCTGGGGGCCCGGCTGGCGGACTGCGTACTGACCGGCTGCGACCTCTCCGGCGTCTTCCTCGAGAGCTGTGTGCTCAGCCGAATCGAGTTCCGCGACTGCCGGCTCTCCTCCATCCAAGCCGGCCACACCCGATTCCGGGACGTGGGCCTGTTCGACTGCCGGCTCGATCACGCCAACTTCCGGATGACGAACTGGGAGCGGGCCGAGTTCGACGGCTGCGACCTCGCCGACGCCGACTTCTACGCCGCCGAGCTACCTGGCACCCGCTTCGTGGCCTGCGACCTGAGCGCAGTCGAACTGTCCAAGGCCACGCTGACCGGCAGCCGCCTGCAGCGCTGCGTGCTGGACGGCGCCAAGGGCGCCGAGGCCCTGCGCGGCGTGACCATCAGCAGCGACGCAATCCTCCCTGTCGCCCTGGCCCTCTTCGCGGCGCTCGGTGTGGACGTCGCCGACGACGCCTAGCGCGGGCACGTACGGCTCACGGGACAACGGTGACGGGCCAACGTCCGGCGCGGACCAGGCGGAGGCCCAGCGACCCGACGAGGCGGTGCCCGGCGTGGCACGATGCGCCCACGACGATGGCGTCGGCCCGCTCCTCCTCCGCCACCCGGGTCAGCTCCCGGTACGGCTCGCCGAGCCGCACCACCAGGCTGGCGGCGGGGATGCCGTAGTAGTCGGCCGCCCAGGCCACCCGCTCCCTTAGCTCCTCGGCCTCCTGCTCCCGCGCCTCGGCCAGTGCGGCGGCGCTGTCGACGAACAGGTCGACCGGCGCCCCGTGGGGCCGGACCCAGACGGCGACGAGCCGGGATCCCTGGCGGCGGGCCAGCCCCCGGGCGTAGGCGCCGGCCCGGAACGAACCCTCCGAGCCGTCGATTCCGACGACGATGACCCGAGGCCCGTCCGTCCCCAGTTCGAATCCCGAGGCCGGCGCGGGTTGCACCCCTGCGTCGTCGGTCACCGTTGCCGCGGGCTGCTCAGGTTCAGGTACGCACAGACGATCGTACCGCCCCACCTACGATCGGCACGTGGCAACCCAGGGCGTGACCAGGTCGGTACCGGTCGGCGACACGGACGTCGTCCGTGTCGGGCTGGGGACCAACCGGCTGCGGCGGACCCCCGAGAACGAGGCGTTCCTGCGGGAAGCAGTCGCGGCCGGGATCGGCATGGTGGACACCGCCTACACGTACGCCGGCGGCGAGAGCGAGGCCACCATCGGCTCGGCCTCGTCGGCCATCCCCCGCGGCGTGGTGGTTGCCACCAAGGGCGGCTACGCGGCCGGGGCCGGCCGGCCCGAGGTCCTGCGGGCGCAGATCGAGGAGAGCCTGCGCCGGCTGCGGACGGACACCATCGACCTCTACTACCTCCACCGGGTCGACCCGGAGACGCCGTTCGAGGACAGCCTCGGCGTGCTCAAGGACTGCCAGGACGCCGGCACCATCCGCCACGCCGGCATCTCGGCGGTAACGGTCGCGCAGATCGAGCGGGCCCGGCGGGTGCTGCCCATCGCCGCCGTACAGAACCACTACAGCATCGTCGAACGCCGGGACGACGCCGTCGTCGACCACTGCGCCACGGAAGGCATCGCCTTCGTCCCCTACTTCCCCTTGCGCGACGTCCGGTTTCCGGCGCTCGCCCGCGTCGCCGAGCGGCACGGCGCCACGCCCGCCCAGATCGCCCTGGCCTGGCTCCTCCAGCGGTCGCCGACGATGCTGCCCATTCCGGGCACGCTGTCGATCGAGCACCTCCGCGAGAACCTGGGCGCGCTGGAGATCGAGCTCAGCGACGACGACGTGCGATCCCTCGGCTGACCGGCGTGACCTCGCCGGTACCGAGCAATCGGCTGGAGCTCGGCCTTCCTCACCGCGTCGCCCACTGGCCGGTGGCCCCTTCGTGGATCGCGTCGTAGACGCGGTCGCGTAGGGCGTTGGCCTCGGCGTCGGTGAGGGTCCGGTCGAGCGGGCGGATCACGAGCCGGACGAGAACGTTCTTCTGCGTGTCGTTCATGCCGAGCCGTTCTCGGGCGACGGCCGGCAGGTCTGGGTAGCTCGTTTCGGAGACGACGGTCGCCGCTTCGAGCAGATCGACCTGGCCTTGCAGCGCCTCCCGGATCCGGTCACCGAGCTGTTCGGGGTCGGCGTCGACCCGGATCGCCACCGACAGGTCCCGCGTCACCGCGGGAAGATCGGAGACGGGCCGGTACGGCGCCAGGTCGCCCATTTGGCCGGCGATCCGGGGATCGGCGGAACGGAGAAGCCGGATGTCGGGAATGCCCTTGCGCAGCATCAGGAGGCGGTCGAGCCCCATGCCAAGGGCCAGGCCCGACCAGCCGGCGAGGCCCGCATCGGCCAGGACCTCCGGGTGGGCGAGCCCGCACTCCCAGACCTCGACCCAGCCGTCGCCGTCGCCCACGTCGACCTGCCGGCCGTCCAGCGTGCATGGATGCCGGCGGGGCTCGGCCCGCCAGCGACGGCCGGGGACGACGGCGTCGGCGAGGACCCCGATCATCTCCTGCATCTCCGGTTCGCCGACCGGTCGCCGGGTGATGCGCCAGAGGTCGAGCTGGTGGGGGGTGGCGGTGTGGAGCCGGTCGATGGAGTCGCGGCGGTAGGTGATGCCCGGGCAGACGAGCAGGACGTCGTCGGCCGGGTTGGCGGCCACCCCCGCCAGGGCGTTTGGGATCATGGCGCTGGTATGGCTTCGCAGAACGTGTTCGTCGTCGACGTAGCGGGTGTAGCGAGCGTCCCGCGCGACCGCCGCCGGAGGGTAGCGGAGGCGGTCGTAGTTGTCGGTCAAAGCGACGACCCTCGGCCCCCGCTCGATCCGAACGTCGGACGCCCATGCAGTTGCAAGGGCTTCGACGGCGAGGTCGACGAGCAGCTGTATTCCGTGGGCCCCGGCCGTGGGATCGGTCAGGTCGCGCAGGGCGAGATCGCGTGCCAGTTGGGCCGCGGTCAGCGTGGTTCGCATTGGTGTCTCCTTCATCGAGCGGACGATCGAGTGGCGCACCCTCGACCCGCCCGTCGACCAGAGGAGCTACGGCAGCGCGGCGCCGGCCCACTGGCCCGTCATGGGCCGAGGGCGCTCAAATCGACGCGGCGCGGTGCTGCTCACGTCCCCGACTCTCGCCGTCGCCGGCGACGTTGGTCAACCTCTTTTCGGTCACCGGTCTCCGGGGTCCGCCGTGTGAATACCGTTCGGTGATGCTCCTGTGGCTCAACGGAACCTTCTTTCCAGCACAGTGGGATCCGAAGCTTGGAATTCACGTGACTTGAAGTCGCGGC
>JADMIO010823417.1_pt1 | contig 57042 bp, 51 predicted proteins | sample 8958161 | NCBI WGS metagenome assembly JADMIO01 (sample SAMN16585339, study PRJNA669376) | soil metagenome | isolation source: Crop rotation soil | place: USA: Cullars Rotation, Alabama | collected 2011 | reverse complement strand
CCGCGACAACTTGTCCACGTGGAATTCTAAGCTTAGGATCCCAATGTGCTGGAAAGGAGAACGCGCTCGAATGTGCCAAGCTCTCCGACCTCACTCCGGAAGAGCTCCAGGAACTCGAAATTTAGCGCCTTGATCTGAATCAACACCTCTTCACTGATGCCGCTCCGTATCACGGCACTCTCCCATCGCGCTCGAGGAGCGATGCGAGGGCCAAAACGCGTGCGGCGTACCGCGCTCCACGCGCTGGTTCGGCGGTGTGATATCGGGCCACCGCGACCGCCCGGTCTCCTCCGGCAGCATCCATTGCTTCGCGCAGGATCGTTGCAGCGATCCGCAGATTCACTTGCGGATCGAGCAGCCGCGCCGGCGTGTCTACTCCAAACCGTTCAGCGTGGTAGCCCCAGTTCACCTGCATGAGGCCGACGTCGATATTCCGAAAGCCGGCCGCGAGCAGGCTTTCCAGAGCAGCGGCTGCGTCTTCGCTCGATTCGAAATAGGCCGAACCTCCCGCCCACCGCAACGTCCAGGGCCACGGCGTCGCCCCCTGCTGGCCCGCGTGCCCCGACTCGCAGATCGCGATTGCGTAGAGGACCGGCTTCTGCAGGCCGGCTGACGCGGCCGCCTCATCCCAGACCGAACCGTCGCTCAGCGCACTTGCGGAGGCGAGCAGCCCGACGAGTACGCCAACCAGCCCGGTGCTCGCTTGCAGCCAACAAAGCGACCCCGTCCCGCATGCATTCTTCATGGGCGGCCACCCTTCGGGGGAATGGAAGAAGTCGAAGGCGATGTTCCCTGAAGGCGTCAGTTCCTTCGCACAGCAATTCCAGTGGAAACTACGCGATTTGCATGCCGCGGGCGCGCCGTTCGTACGCTATAAGAGTCCCCGGGCGCAGATCCGACTCGTCCGCATGACTCTCGCGTCTTTCCGATTGCCTCTAAGTCGTCATGTGCAGCAAGGATTCACGGTGCAGCAGGGAGCGGCAGCAGGTCGAGCTCGCGCCTGCTCGAGCACCGGGCACGTGTGCCGCTGATCGAACGCGGGACCGGGCTCTCACCGAGCAGGATCACGGTATTGCTTCACGAGCTGAGAGCTGCGCATCCCGACCAGGGTGCGTGGTACACGCCGAAGCGGGGCCGCTTCCCGGACTGCCGACCTTCTATGTCCGCAATCTCCACATCCAGTCCGAGGCCACATTGCTGTGGACTTTCCTGTACGCGGCCGAAGTGCTTCGGCTTAGCGACGATGGCTCGCGTCGCACCGAAGCGACGCACAATCTCGAGTTCGCGACCCGCTTCTGCAACGCGTTCGATTCCTATCAGTTCGTCGTTGTCCGCCCACGAAACACGTTCGAGCGCGGCTGGTACTTCCTCAAAGCCTTCGAGCGGCGCGAGCTCGAACTCGGCGTCTGCCGTCGCTGCCACAGTCGCTACGTCCGCGATGCGTGCCAAGTCGACAACCACGAATGTCCTCAGTGCAAGCTGAAGGCGCTGCAAGGATCTCCCGGGCAGGGCTCGCGCAGCGCGGAGATGGATATCCAGTCTGAGAACAGCCCCACGTGAGAGGAGTGCCGATGCGACGCCAGCACTACTTGCAGACGTTGCCCTTGCTCATCGCGCTCTCGAGCTGCGCCACGCACGCCATTCTGCCCGCGCGCATTTCACCCTCTCATGGGACTGCGCAGATGAGGCCGCTCGGCGTGTCTCACGTCGACGCTCACACAGGCTCCGTCACGGTACCTGGGAGCTTCGAGCACGCACTGACCCTGCAGCGGCCGTTGTCGCCATTGCCGTCAGGTCTCGTCCCCGTGCTCGACGCGGCCGGCGACTTGGATTCCAACTCGGAGAGCGTCGAACCGCCGCCTTCGACACCAGCAGGCGACTCGGTCTGGACTGAGGGCGAGGACGTCTCGATCTACTCGGCGCACGGTCAGGGCGCAGCTCCGCCCCCGCCGGCGAACGGTAGCTCGAGCAAGAATGAGATGCTGCGGCGATGAATTCTTTCCCTTCGTCAGACGGTGCCCGGGAATGGATGACGCGGCGCCCGCTCCGATGAATGCGTCTGCTAAGGAGCGCGCGGTATCACCTGCCCCATGGCGCCAAGCGTCGCAGCGGCTGCACGCGTTCCTACGCGCCGCGCTTCCTGCCCGCGGCCGCAACATCCGCGCCGCTGCGCCATCAGTCGAAAGTGCCACGGTCATTCCGGTTCTCGCTCCAAAGCGGGTGCTCGAAGAGCAACGTGACCTGATCTCGGCGATCCGTAGCTCGGCGGTCGTAAGAGCTACGGAATTCGATGAACTCATCACACCGCTCCTGCTCAACGTAGCAGCCTACCTGCATACGCTTCCGGCTTCGCCTGACTTCCATCATGTTGAGCCGCAAGGACTCCTGCGCCATAGCCTCGAAGTGGGCTATTACGCGCACCGCTTGTCGAAGGGCCGGATCTTCACCGACGGCCACAATCCCGAGCATCGCAACAGCCTTGAGCCGCGTTGGCGTCTCGCGGCCTTCCTTGCCGGACTGCTGCACGATCTCGGCGCTCTCGCCCGCTTCGAGGTGCGCGCGGACGACTTGTGCTGGAACCCGCTTCAGCATTCACTCGTCGACTGGGCGGCTCGGCATTCCGTTGGCAGTTACCAAATACGCTGGCGCGCTTCGGCGAATTCGCCCCTCGATCGTGCGTCGATATGCGCTCTGCTGGATCGCCTGCTGCCGGATGACGTCGCTGCACAATTGCAGGCACCCGATCCCGGGATCGCGGCCGCATTTCGCGGAGTGTTTACGCAGGATGGGACGGCGGCGACGGATGTGCTCTCCCGTCTCGTGACGCACGCGAACGCCCATAGCGTTGATCGCTATCTGGAAGGCGCGGACAGTCTCCTCGGGACTGCACGGAGGGCAGTATCTGCTGAACAACATCTGCTGCTCGCGATGCGTCGTCTGCTCCGCCAAGAGTGGGGTGTGAATCGCCGCGGCGGGACAGCTTTTGTGGCGTGCGAGGGTGTGTTCCTCGTATGGCGCTCGGCCGGCCGGGACCTCCTGGAGGCCGTCGGAAATGAACCGGCATCGCCGCTCCCGCGCACGCCCGACCGCCTCGCCGATCTTCTGATCGAGCGTGGAATTGCGCGCGCGAACCCTGGGGAAGGCGTGCGCTACTGGACCGTGCGCGCGCGGGTGGGACCCCGGCCGGCGAGTCCAATGCGTTGCCTTCTCGTTCCTCGACCCGAGTTGCTTTTCGATCACGTCGATATCCCGCGTATCGCCATGGACGTTCTAGACGCATCCGCGGACGCTGCGCTCGTCGCAACCGATACCGTCCGAATCGCGGGCACGTGCACGCCGCTGCACGAGAGCAGCCTGACGCCACACTCTGCAGGGCGTGAAGCAGAGTCAGCGGCCGAAGCAAGCCACGAGCGGGCAGATGCTCCCGCGTCACCGCCAGCGCACGCGGCGGATGACGCTCGAGCCACTCAGGACCTCGATCGGCTGCGCGCCTGGGCGTCAGAGCACGGAGCTGCCGGCGCTTTCCTCGCCTGCCTCGCCGAAGATCTGATGGAGGAGCGGCTCGTCCGAGGGGAGGATTACCGCTTGGTTGACGGCTGCTTCGCGTATCGAACGCCGCACCTTCCGACGCGCCACTCGTTCGATCCCGACGTCCTGCTCGGCGCGCTCGAGGAGCTCGGATGGATCGAGGTCGATCCCATCCAGCCGTTGGTGAAGGTTCGCACGATCTCGAACGATCCCACCCGTCAGTTCGTAGTGCTTCGCCGGTGGATCAGCGACCGTCTTCGCGCTTCATCAACGGGAATGACGCGACGACGGCAATCGTGAGAACGCACGGTGGAGCTGCGCATGTGCCAACGCTGCGACCCTCTCCAGCGTAGATGACCGACGCTCGGGACATGCCTTGGCGGCCAACCTACGAGGCCCGTGCGGCCCTCGCGTGGACGATCGCCGCAGTCTCGGCGTACGTCCTCGAGCGTCGGATGACAGGATTCGGGACCTTCCGCGAACTCGTCGTTGTAGTCACGAGCGCGTTTGCGGCGGCTCGCGGGTTGCAGGCGTGGCGCATCTGGCGGCGCAAAGCGCGCCTGTACCGTGCAGACCTCGATCGCGTGCCGCTTCGCCATCTCCTCGCGCGAGGCGGGGGGAATCGGGTGTGGCTGGGCAGAGGGTTCGAGTGGACGTTCGAGCACGTCCAGCGGGCGTTCGACATCAAGCGCGCGTCAGGACGGGTACTCCGCCCGCCGGCCTGGTACCGGCTGCTCTCCGGGCACGTGCTGCCAGGAGAGCAGACCAAAGGGGCATTCTGGCTGCATGGCCTCGAGCTCGACGAGCGCGACATCGCCCTGCCCCTTCGGCACCTCGATGGCAACACGATCGTGTTCGGTACCACGGGCGCCGGGAAGACGCGCTTCTTCGATCTCCTCGTGACTCAGGCGATCGCGCGCGGCGACAGTGTGCTCATCTACGACCCCAAGGGCGACCAGGGGCTGCGGCGGATCGCGGAACGCGCCTGCGCGCTGCGCGGGCGCGAGTTCCGCTTCTTCCATCCTGCTTATCCGGATCGCTCCTGTCGCCTCGATCCGATGCGCAACTGGAACCGCACGACGGAGCTCGCCTCGCGCATCGCCGCGCTCATCCCGAGCGAGACGGGCTCGGACGCTTTCGTTGCGTTCGGGTGGCGGGTGATCAACGTGGTCGTACACGCCCTCATCTACGTCCACGAGCGCCCCAACCTCCGGAACATCGCCGAACACGTGCAGGGTGGTCCCGATGCGCTCATGGAGCGTGCGCTCGCGCGGCACTTCGACCAGGTCCGCCCGCGGTGGGCGCAGGAGCTTCGGCCGTACCTGGCGCGCGCACGCGACCGCGAGCTTCCCCGCCCGAGCAGAACGACTTCGAGCGACCTGGTCGCGATGGTCGCCTATTACCGCGATGTCGTGATGCTCCAAGCGCGCTCGCAGGTCATCGATGCGCTGATCTCGCTCTACGAGCACAACCGCGATCACCAGATCAAGATGATCGCCTCGCTCCTGCCCATCTTGAGCATGCTGACCTCGGGCTCTCTCGGCGAGCTCCTCTCGCCCGATGCCGGGGATCTCGACGATGTGCGCCCGATCACCGACTCCAAGGAGATCATCGACAACGGGCAGGTGCTCTACATCGGCACGGACTCGCTGTCGGACGCAACCGTCGGTCCCGCGCTCGGGTCGATCTTCTTAGCCGACCTCACCGCGGTCGCGGGCGACCGGTACAACTACGGCGTGGACGACCGGCCGGCGTCGGTCTTCATCGACGAAGCCGCCGAGATCATCAACGCGCCCTTCGTGCAACTCATCAACAAGGGGCGGGGCGCGCGCTTCACGACCTGTATTGCCGCGCAGACTTTCCCGGACTTCAGTGCGCGCACGGGCGGCGAGGCCCGCGCACGCCAGATCCTCGGCAACGTCAACAACGTCTTCGCCTTCCGGACCAAGGATGCGGTCACGCAAGAGTTCATCACCGAGGCCTTCGGCCGTGCTTCGGTCGCGTCCTCCGTGTACGCACAGTCCACCACGGCGGTCGTGGGCGAGCGCGACGTGACGCACTTCTCGGGCGGGTACGACGAGCGGCGGGTCGAAGATACGCGGGCGGAGCTCTTTGCGCAGGAGTTCCTCGGCAGGCTTCCCGACCTGCACTACGTTGCGAGCGTCTCGGCAGGCCGGATCGTCAAGGGGCGGATCCCGCTCCTCTCGGACGAGCAGGCGCGGGCCCGGCGTTTCCCGTGGCTGCGTGCACGCCTGTCGTGATGGCTCAGCCGCTCGCGTGACACCTCACACCGCTCTCGCGAAGCGCCCCCGTACGATCCTGACGGTGCGCTTTCCGGCCCTGCATTCGCCCTGATTGGGCGGAAGCTTCGTGCTTCGTGCGACCCTGATCTGTAGCGTACTTCTCCTGGCGGAGCTCCTGCTGGTCACGCTCCTCGCGCCAATCGGTTGGATCGAAGCGCAGATGTCGCGCGAGTACCAGCTCTCGCGCGACATCCTGGGCGAGCGCGCCGCCACCCTGGTACAGACCACCGCGTCGCGTGCGTTCGCCACGCTCTTCGATGACACGGGCCTTCGCGCAGCGCTCGACCGACTCATCGTTCCCACGGCCGAGGAGCGGACGCGCTCAGTCGGACTCGAAGATCTCGGAAGCCCTCTTTTCGACTGGGCGGAAACTCGCCTGCAGGTGCTGTGGGAGACTGTGTACCAGGGGCTCTACCGCCTCGTGCTCCTGCGCAGCACCCTAACCGATGTGTTGCTGCTCGTTGCAGCTTCGTCCTTCGATGGGCTCATGGTGCGCAAGGTCAAGCAACACACGTTCGGCTACGCGAGTCCGGTGCGGTTCAACGCGGGCATACGCAGCTTCAGCTTGCTCGCGTACGCAATACCCGTCTACGTGCTGCTGCCAGTCGCTATGACGCCGGTAATCCTCGCCGGCTGGATGATCCTGGCTGCGCTCTGCGCATTTCTTCTGACGTCCAATCTCCAGAAGCGGATCTGATCCGCCTGCGCGCCGGCCTTGGCGTCGCCCCGCGCAGTGCTCATTGCGATTCCCTCGAGCACGGTGCGCAAATCACGCCTTCTGCGCCGGATTTCTCGACGCCACGCGTATCGGCACCTCGCTAGAGTGGCGCACCCCACGGCGAGGACCCTTCAATGCAGCCGGTACCCCTTCCGCGCGAGGTCGACGAGGCCGAGGTGTTCCTGCTCTGGACCGCCGATGAGGCGATTCCGTTCATCCTGATCTGCCTCGTCGGCTTCATGCTCGATCAGCTCCTCGTGAGTGCCGTCGTGGGTGCGGTCTGCGTGAAGCTCTTCCGCAAGTACAAGGAATCAAGACCCGACGGGTTCCTGTTGCACGCTGCGTACTGGTTCGGCCTCGTGCCGATCCGGCGCAGGACGATCGGCAATCCGTTCGTGCGGGAGTACTACCAGTGAGGCCGGCGGCGGTCGCGCGTTCCCTTTCGGAACTCCAAGGCGATCGGCGTTTCCTGATCTACGCCAACCTCGTTCTCGGCGCGCTGCTCCTCCTGCTCACTACACTCGTCTTCACCAAGGAGACGCGCATCGTCCTCGTGCCGCCGGAGCTCGCCGGCGAAGTGTGGATTACGCCCGATGATGCGAGCGAGGACTACAAGAAGGCGTGGGCGCTGATGACGGCGACGGTGCTCGGGAACGTTACTCCGGCGACGGCCGAGGACGTGCAGAAGACCCTCGTCGCACTCATTGCACCGGAAGCCTACCGCGACATCGAGCTCGACCTCTCGGATCAGGTGAAGATGATCCAGAAGGACTCGCTCTCGGTCGCCTTCACCCCCAAGCAGCGCATCTACGAGCCAGACACAGACAAGATCTTCGTCACCGGCACACACACGGTCACCGGTCCCGCAGGCGATCGGCGCGAGGTGCAGCGGACCTATGAGTTCCGCATCGAGATCCGGCTCGGCGTCCCACAGGTCACGCACTTCGACGTGTACGAAGGACGGCCGCGGACGAGCGACATCGCCCGCCGCGAGGCGCAGGTCGACGAGAAACGGCATGAGCGTGCCCAAGGACAAGAAGATGCGGACTAAGCGTGCTTCCCTTTCACTCGCGTTACTCGTCGCCTGCTTCACGCTCGCGAGCGCACGCGCGCAGGACATTCCGTTGCCGGAAGTGCCGTTGCGCGTTCTTCGCGAAGCCAACGAACGCGCGGACCGCGCGGTGGCCGAGGCCTCCGCGACAGCGCGTTCGGACCTGCCCGAAGAGCCGCGCCCCGAGCAGTATCCGGTCGACGTGGCGGTACAGCCGGGCGTCAACACCATCGTGACGATCGCGAAGGGCCTGATGAATCGCATCGTCACGCCCTGGACGGCGCCGAAGGTCCACACCGTGAACCCGGCCGTGGTCGAGGTGCGCGGACCCGTCATCTACGTGGCGACCGATCATGAGGAGCCCATCGGGCTCTTCATCACGACCGACGAGTCGGAGGCCTACTCGCTCACCCTCGTTCCGCGCTCGATTCCGCCGCGGGAACTGCGCTTGGGCCCTGCGGACCACAAGATCGCGCGCAATGGCGAGGAGGCCGCGCGCTGGGAAACCGCTCAGCCCTACGTGGAGACCATGATCCGCGCGCTCCACGCGCTCGCGCTCGGCGTGCTGCCATCCGGATACGGGGAGCGCGATCCGACGCTGGAGGACCGCGCGCTCTACAGCTGCGCGTTCGACGAAGGCGTCAACGCACGGCTGATGCGGGTCACCGAGGGCCAGCGTCTCGCGATCGGCTCGCTCGCGGTCGAGAACGATTCTGCGACGGACGTGGAGCTCCACGAGACGCTCTGCTATCAGCCGGGTGTGCGTGCGGTCGCGGCGTGGCCGAATGTGCTGCTCTTGCCCGGCCAGTCCACGCGCCTCTTCATCGTGCGCGCCAGCGAGCCCGAGGCAGCTCGCCTTGTCCGTCCGGCGCAGCTCACAGGTGATGCGCCGTGAAGGCGCTGAAGGAGCACTGGGCGGCGCTCGACCCGCGGCTCAAACAGCGCGGCGTCCTGCTCCTGGTCGCGGTTGCGGTCCTCGGCCTCGCCTGGGCTTTTGTGGGTCACGATGATCGCACGGCGCCTTCGACGCCGCGCGAAACGAAGCGAATCGCCAAGGAAATCCTCACCGGGCGCGACGCGGAGGGTCTAGGCATCGAGGGCGTCGCCACGGATGTCGCTGCGCTCACGCAGGCCGTACAGGACCTGAGCGCTGGGCTCGCGCACGAGAAGGAGGCGCGCGAGCAGGCGGAGCACGCCCTCCAAACCCTCACGGAGTCGACCAACGAGACGCTGACGAAGCAGCTATCGGACGCCGTCGATCTCATTCGCACGCGCGAGCGCGAACTCGCGCGCCTGCGCAACGATGCGCAGACGAGCCGTGAGGCCGACACGAGCGCGTCGCCAGCGACGCCGACTTTGAGCAACCCCGTGGTCGAGGAGGAATGGGACCTCTTCAAGGGCGAGTCGCCCGCCACTCCGGCAGCGCCGGTGCCACCGGCCGGCGGCGCTCGCACGCACCCGGGTCCGCCAACTCAACGGAGCACACCACTCGCGTATCAGGAATACGTCGAGAAGAGTAGCGAGACACAGCCACAGGCACCGGCCGATGACGTGCCTTTCATCCCCGCGGGCTCCATCGTGAGCGGCACGATTCTCACCGGGCTCGATGCACCGACGTCGAAGAGTACCCGGCAGGATCCCTTCCCCGTGCTCGTGCGGGTGAAGCACGCGGCAATTCTTCCCAATCGATTTAACCTCGATGTCCGCGAGTGCTTCATCGTGGGCGCCGGATGGGGTGACCTGAGTTCCGAGCGCGCCTACATCCGCGCGGAGAGCCTGAGCTGCGTGCGCAGCGACGGCGAGATCATCGAGTCGCGTCTTGATGCGTATGCGGTCGGCGAGGATTCCAAAGCGGGCATCCGCGGGCGGCTGGTGAGCAAGCAGGGACAGGTGCTCGCGAACGCCATGCTCGCGGGCTTCGCTTCCGGCATCTCGAAAGCCTTCCAGCCGCAGGCGATCCCGGTGATCGGGAACACGGGCGAGGATCGCTTCTCGACACCGCAGGCGAGCGTCGCCCTGCAGTCGGGCGCGCTCGGCGGCGTCTCCGAGAGCATGGAGCGGCTCGCCGACTTCTACATCGATCTCGCGGAGGAGATGTTCCCGGTGATCGAAGTCGATGCGGGGCGTGCGTTAACCTTCATCGTCAATCGCGGCGGACGCCTCGAGCTCGCGAAGAACGAAGCGAAACCGGCTGTGCGCGAGAGCGCCCCGCATGCATCGGATAAATGACTCTTCACACCGGATTTCGCGTCACACGAACGCAGACTTCATGCATAGGATCCCGCGCATGTCTCGCATGGCTCTCCTCTCCGCTCTCGTTACATTCGCAGTCACCGGCTGCGCCGGGCGCGGGCTCGGATCGTCCGAGTACGGTTGCAAGGGAATGCCCGAGGGCGTGCGGTGCCTGTCCACGCGCGAGGTGTATGCCGCGACCGAGCAGACCGATGCGGCGCACCCGACCGATGCGGAGGGCGCGCACGGCGAGACGACGATTTCCCCGGACGTGTTCGAACCACGGACTTCGCGCATGGAGTCCGAGCCGGACCCTCGCGATCTCCTGCCGATCACCGATGCGCCTGTGCCGCTCAGAATCCCCGCACAGATCATGCGTATCTGGTTTGCGCCGTGGGAGGACGCGTCCGGGGACCTTTACGTGGGGCTGGTCACCTTCACCGAGATCATCCCGCGCCGCTGGGCAATCGGTGACCCCTACACGCCCGAGAACACCCTGCTCGCGCCGCTTCAGATCGAACCGGCCGAGTGAACTTCCATTCATCTCCACTTACGCCCTCCGAGGAGAAGGCCATGTCAGTCATCCACGATCTTCGTAACCCCCGCCCACGTGCCCTCACGCTCGTCCTGCTCGCCTTTGCACTTGCGCCCTGCCTCGCACAAGCGGGCGTGGGAGGGGCTGAGTTCGACACCATCTACACCACCCTCACCGACTGGGCGCAGGGCACGCTCGGGCGCGTGATCGCGCTCGGCATGATCCTGGTCGGCCTCGGCATCGGCGTCATTCGCCAGTCGATCATGGGCGCGATCGTCGGTGTCGCCGGCGGACTCGCGCTCTTCAACGCACCCGACATCATCGACGGCATCGTCGGCGCGGTGATCTAGGACGCACGAGGCTCCGCGGCACGGCCATGACTTGCGATTTCGCACATCGGCTCGATTACATGCCCCTCCCGTCGCAGGCAGCGCAATGATCCTTGCAAGCTCCGCCGCGCGCGAACGGATGAGCCGACACGACCGCGCCGCCGGACTCTTCCTCCCGCTCAGCTTCGATCCCGACGCCTGTCTCTTCCTCATGGAGGATCACTCCGTCGGCTTCCTCTTTGCGATGGATCCGCTCCCGTACGCGGACGAGGCGACGGCCGACAAGGTGGGCACGCTCCTCACGCAGGACTATCCCGAAGGGACGCTGCTTCAGTTCTCGCTCTTCGCCTCGCCCAACATCCATCCGCAGATGCGCCGGATGGTCGGCCTGCGCCCGCTGCCGCGCCCTGGCGATCCGCGCGGGCGGGTGCTGCACGAGACGACGGCGAGCCGGGCGCGGTTCCTGCAAGCCCACGTCAACGCCGACGTCGAGCACGCCCATGGCTCACGCGTGCGCGACTTCGTGCTCCTCGTCTCGGTCAAGTGCCCGATCAAGGGCATGGTGTCGCCGCAGGAGTACGACCAGGTCGTGGCACTCCGCGCCGCGCTCGAGAAGAGCCTGCGCACGGTTGGATTCCAGCCGAGCGCTGTTGATGGCGACGCCTACGTGCGGCTCCTGGGCTCGATGCTCAACTGGTCCGCCGAGGCCGCCTGGCGCGATCACGATCTGCCGGCCTACGACGAGCGCGAGCTCGTGCGCGAGCAGCTCCTCGATCTCGACAATGTGCTCACCGTCGAGAAGGGTGGACTTCGCCTCGGCGACAAACGCGTACGGACGTTGAGCGTCAAGCGCTATCCCTCGCACGTGGCGCTGCCCATGAACATCCTCTACCTCGGGGAGCTTCGCACCGGGGCGATCAGCGTGCGCGAGAACTTCCTCTTCACCGTGACGCTGCACTACCCGCCGGCGGACGTGCTCCGCAGCACGCTCGAGCGCAAGCGCACCCGCGTCAATCACGTCACCTACGGCCCGATGGAGAAGTTCATGCCGCGGGTGCGCCTGCAGAAAGAGAGCTTCGATGTGCTTTTCTCCGCGCTCGAGGACGGAGATCGCGCGGTCCGGGCGAACATGACGCTGCTCATCTTCTCGGAGAGCGAGCAGGAGGCGGTGGCGGCATCTTCCGGCGCGCGCACCTACTTCGGGTCGCTCGGTTACAAGCTGCTGGAGGACACCTACTTCTGCAAGCCCGTGTTCCTGAATGCGCTGCCGCTCAATTCGGAAGCCGGCGCCGTCCGGGACCTGCAGCGCTTCCGCACCTTCGCCACACGGCACGTGCGCCACCTGCTGCCCATCCTCGGCGACTGGAAGGGCTCACCGACGCCGGTGCTCAACTTCCTCTCCCGCAACGGGCAGCTCATGGCGTTCGATTTTTTTGATTCCGAGCTCTCCTACAACGCGCTCATCGCCGCCGAGAGCGGGAGCGGCAAGAGCTTCCTTACCAACGCGATCCTGAGCAACTACCTCTCGCTCGGCGGGCGCGCCTGGGTGATCGACGTCGGGCGGAGTTACGAGAAGCTCTGCAAGGCACTGTCCGGGGAGTTCATGGAGTTCTCCCGTGCCCGCCACCTCTGCATCAACCCGTTTCCGATCGTCGGCGACTACGACGAGGAGGCCGACATGTTGCTCGGCCTGGTCTCCATGATGGCGATGCCGACCGAGACCATGAACGACTACCAGACCGCGGGCCTGCGCGAGGTGCTGAAGGATCAGTGGGACGCGCACGGTGCTGGACTGAGCATCGATGCCCTCGCCGCCGCGCTCAAGGCACATGGCGATCCGCGGATCACTGATCTCGGCGCCCAGCTCTATCCCTTCACGAGTCGCGGCGACTACGGGCGCTACTTCAACGGGCCCAACAACGTCGAGTTCGCGAACCCCTTCGTCGTGCTCGAGCTCGAGGAGCTCAAAGGCCGCAAGCACCTGCAGAAGACCGTGCTGCTGATGCTCATCTACCAGATCCAGCAGGCGATGTACCTGGGCCCCTTGAGCCAGCGCAGCCTCAAGAAGTTCGTGATCATCGACGAGGCCTGGGACCTACTCGCGACGGGCGGCGCCATCAACCGCTTCATCGTGGGCGCGTTCCGGCGCTTCCGGAAAGTGAATGGCGCCGCCGCGGTCGTCACGCAATCGGTGAACGACCTGTACGAAACACCCGGGGGGCGCGCGATTGCCGAGAACAGCCCGATCAAGCTGCTGCTCGGGCAGCGGCCGGAGACCATCAACGATCTGCGCGCGAGCAAGCGCATCGACATCAGCGACGGCTACTACGAAGTACTGAAGACGCTCCACACGGTGCCGGGCGAGTACTCGGAGATCTTCATTTCGAGCCCGATGGGCGGCGGAATCGGCCGGCTCATCGTTGATCGCTTCACGCAGCTTCTCTACTCCACCACGCCGCACGAGGTGCAGGGACTCATGCAGCGCATGGCGCGCGGCATGGACGTGTGCGCCGCGATCGAGCACTACATCGGCGAGGAGCGCCTCGCGAGGGCGCAGCCGTGATGGCGATCAACTGGCGTGCGTACCGCCGGGGCCTCATTCGCACCGGCGCGATCTTCGCCCTCTCGGCGCTTCTCATCGGCAGTTTCGCGGCGCGTTTCCGGATCGGGTTCGATGGCCAGGCCGGCGTCACTTGCCTCCCGCACCGCGCGTTTCTCATCGACACCTGGTGCCACGAGCTCGATCGCGGCGATCTCTTTGCCTTTCGCGCGACGAAGATGCAGCCTTGGGTGCGCACGGGCACGACTGTCGTGAAGCGCCTGCGCGGCGTGCCCGGGGACCGCCTGCTCATCAACAGCGACGGCGTCGTGCTCGTGAACGGCGAGCCCGCGGGCGCCCTCCTCGGACGAAGCCTCGAGAAGATCGGCAAATCTGCCGAGGACCTGCGCCGCGACGAGGTCATCCCGCCCGGGCAGCTCTTTGCGCTCGGCGAGCACGAGCGCAGCTACGACTCCCGCTACTGGGGCTACGTCGATCAGGCCGACGTGATCGGCCGCGCCTACGTGCTCTGGTGATCGGCCATGAACGCTCGACGGAGAACACACATGCAGAATTCCTGGCTCGCGGGCATCGCGACGGCGCTCGCCCTCGTGGTGCTCTGGACGATCGAGGCGCGCGCCGGCGTGGACTTCAGCGCAAGCGCAGGGCCGCTGGCGGGCATCGAGCGGATGGAGCCGCTGCCCGCGCAGCAGTTCAGCTGGTTCGTCTCAGGCGGCCGGAATTTCCTCCTGAGCGAGAACGGCCGCATTGCGATCACGGGCGAGAGTCTGCGCATCCGAGATCTATGGACGGGGGCTGACATCGCCCGCATCGAGGACGTCGCGGCACTACGCCGCATTCCGATCGCCAGAGCGCCGATCGACGTGCGGGGCGAGCTCGCAACGATATCGACCGGCGCGGGCCCGGAGCGCACCACGATCTTCCTAGACCCCCTGTGTCCGCACTGCGCGGAACTCCTGCGCCAGCTCGATACGGTGCCCGCCAGTCAGCCACTCGACCTCGTGCTCTATCCCGTGCTCGGCCCCGACTCGCAGCGCATCGCGCGCAAGCTCGAATGCGTGCGCCAGAAGGATCCGGCGCAGGCGCTCGACATCCTGCGGACGAAAGGCTGGTCGCGCCTCGCGGAGGTCGAGGACTGCGGCACGACGGCGCTGCAGAAGACCTTCGTCGTGGCGCGCCTCTTCGGCATCCAGGGTGTCCCGTTCCTGATCGCACCGAACGGCGAGACGCATGCCGGGACGCCGAAAAGCCTCGCCGAGTTCATTGCGGCCAATCTCGCCACACCGGCAGACGCAGGGGACGACAAATGACTGGCTGCCGAAGGTTTGGCAGCGCGGCGCGACTCTGCGCCGTCCTCGCGCTCCTCGCAGCGATGGCGCGCGCCGAGGAGCCGGGTGACTTCGCGGAGATCCTGGAGCGCACCTCCGCCGCTCAGCGCGAAGCGCTGACGCAGCCGGCGATACCGGAGCTCGTGCCGCCGCTGCGCGATGAGGACCTGGATTTCGCACGACGTCTGCTGGGCGATGTAACGGCGAGCACACGCATCACCGCGCCACTGAGCGCAGACGACCCAATCGCTCCCACGCAGCGCGTCTTCTGGTTCGTGAGCTTCAGCATGCCGGCGCCCGAGCTCCGCGCCATCCTGGAGGAAGCCGCCAGTCACGCCGACGTACGCGTGGTGTTTCAGGGGGTGCGCCCGGGCGGGACGATCGGCGCTTTCGCACGGGAGCTGCGCACACTCGCGGGCGGGATCGATCCGGTCCCCGAAGTGGGTATCGATCCGCCGCTCTTCCGCAAATACGCGGTGCACGCGGTCCCGGAGATCCTGCTTGAGGATGGCACAGTCCATCGCGCCCGCGGTTCGATCGCTCTCGATGATTTCGAGGACCGCGTCGCCGATGCACCGCAGATCACCGACCTCGGCCGGTTCGGCCCAACCTACGACATCCTCGAGCCCGACCTCATCACAGTCATGCAGGCGCGCCTTGCCGCGCTCGATGTCGAGGAGCTCGAGCACCGCGCCGCTGAGAACTACTGGACGCGCACCGCGCAGTTCGTGGAGCTCCCCAACGCCGGGCAGGATGCGGAGCGCGCGGTATCGACGAGCTTCGAGGTCACGCGCGACATCAGCGCGCCGGACGGAACGTCCATTGCGCGCGCGGGCGAGGTGATCGACCTCGCTCGCATCGTGCCGCTCAGCAAGTGGTACGTCGTGTTCGATGCCACCGACGCGGCACAGCGCGCGTTCGCGCACGAGTGGATCGCGCGTGCCGACGCGGCCGGGTGCGGCGTCTCGCTCATCACGACCCGCCTCGATCGCGCGCGCGGCTGGGACGGGCTGACCGAGCTCCAGGATGAGCTCGGACTGCCGGTATCTCTCCTGCGCGAGGACCTGGTCGACCGCTTCCACCTGCGCGCCGTGCCCTCGATCCTGCGCCGCGACGAGGGCCGCCTTGTGGTGCAGGAATATGCGCTCGACTGACGCCAGGTCCTGCGTCGCGCGCGCGGCCCGCTACGCGGTCGCCCTCCTCGCACTCATCGCCGCTGCGGACGCAGCCCAGGCGGAGTCCCTCTCCGGCAAGGCGTGTCCGGATGCCGGCATCTGGGGCGCCAAGCTCGTCACCGACATCTGCTGGTCGTGCCTGTTTCCGATGCGACTGCTGGGTGTCGCGATCGGTGGCGGCGACGTTCCGGATGGTGCCAACACCGACCCGCTCTGCGTCTGCCCCGACGCGCTCGGAGTTCCCATCCCCGGCTTCACCATGGGGATGTGGCAGCCCTTCCGGCTGGTGGAGGTCGTCCGCGTCCCCTACTGCAGCCCGACACTGGGCGGCATCACGCTCGCGCACTCCGCGCAGCTCGGCCACAAGAGCGAGCCCGAGCTCACACAGGCCGAGTCCTCCTTCTACCAGTACCACTACTTCTCATTCCCGCTCTACGCGATGCTCGATCTGCTCTCGCCTTTCGAGTGCAATCCGGGCACCTACTCGAGCTTCGATCTCATGTTTCTCAGCGAGCTCGACCCCACGTGGTCCGATGACGAGCTCGCCTTCTACTTGAGTCCTGAGGCAGTGGTGTTCGCGCGGCCCGAGGCACAGGCGGTATGCGCCGCCGACTGCGCGGCGACTGCGGCGGGCGAGACGCTCGAGGACGCCTACTGGTGTGCAGGGTGCTGGGGATATCTCACGCCCTTCGTCGGGCGCGTGCCGTCGGACATCTCGCCACCCGCAGTGACCAGTCTCCTGGCAGCCCGCGCACTCGCCTCGCTCCATCGCCGCGGTCTTGCACACAAGGCCTACGGGACGGAGGCGATGTGCGAGGGCACGCTCTATCCGATGATCCCGAAGCAGGGCTACCGGATGCAGCAGCTCTATCCGCTGGCGGAAGCCTCATCAAGCGGCGGCACCTGCTGTCACCCGATCGGGCAGAGCACCTTCCAGTGGGGCGAGTGGCGCAACATCCCGGGCGTCGGCGAGGACTTCATCCACGTCCTCTGGCGCTACACGGACTGCTGCGTGCACTGAGCCGATCTCCCCGTGAACGCCTGCTGCAAGCGCCTCCTGTGCGCCACGCTCTCGGCGCTCCTCGTGCTCGAGCCCGCGACGACGAGCTACCGCCTCGCACAGGCCGCCGGCGCACTGCTCGCACTCGCGCAGGCGCACGCGGCGTGGGCGGAGCCTCCGCCGCTCTCTGACGAGGATTTCGACGCCGCGGCTGCGCAGGGGCAGCAGACGGGCGAGACGAGCCGCGATGCCGTCGTGCTGCCCACGTTCGATTCCGAGACGGGCGAGATCACTTGGATCGACGAGGCGGGCGAAAGCCAGATCCTCGACACGCGCGAGATCTTCGGCGATGACGGCAGCGGCGACCCGACCGGCACCTATGGCGACGATGTCGCGCTCGAAGCGCTGATCAGTGAGACCTGGAGCGATCTCGCGAGCGAAGACACGGCGACGGGCGACGCGTTCCGGGCGCTCTCGGAATCGACCCTCTCTCACAGCCATCCCGATCTCCTGAACGATCCGATCGCGCTTGAAACGCAGGAGGCGCTCTATGACGAGGACTACGACCTCAACGCGCTCTTCGGCGACTGCACGTCTGATACCGAGGTCACTGAAACCCCGATCACGACCTACCGCGAGGAGCTCGCCTATTGCGAGCGCCTGCAGGTGCCGGGCGCCTGCGAGGTCACCCGTGACGTCCAGGTCGATCACGGCGTCGCGCCCGCCTGCGATGCGAACGGAAGTTTTCCCGTCTATGACGCGGCCGGCGCGCCCGCGAACACCCTCTCGCTCACAAATCTCCTGCAGTTCACAGGCTCCACGACGCTCACCGTGAGCGGCGCCTGCACCGCGGACCGGACTGCACTCACCCTGTCGCTGCGCCTCGATCGCGACTTCGTGCCTTGCGGCGGCCAAGGCGGATTCGGCGAGCGACACACCGCCGCCTCCGGAACATTGACGCGCGATTTCACCGTGCCCTTCAACGCGCCGGTGGATCTCCACTCGATGTGGATCGACGCCTGGTGGAACGAGCATGACGTCGCTTGCGAGCCGAGCCAGGCGGAAGTCACGGTTGACCTCATCCACACGCCGAGCACAGTCGCCGCGCATCCGCAGGCCGATGCCCTGATCGCGGCCGGCATTGCACCGGATTCGCCCATGTCGATCCTCGACCTGACGCTCTCCTGGTCGGGCTATCCGCCGCTGGGTGCGGGGTCCATCGCGGTCCCGCGCCTCTACCTCCTCTACGAGGCCGACGGCGTCACCGTGAGTGATGAGGCAATCGAGTTTCCGCCGGGGTGCGTGGCGGCGACCCAGAGTAACGAGGCCTGCACTGTGAGCTGGGAGTGCACGGATCTCGACGACGCTCGCGTCATCGACGGCGTCACGATTACGCCGGAGACATACGGCGATGTGCTCACGCCGCTCTTCCCCGGTGACGATCCGACCGAGGCGATCTGCTATCAGGGCGTTGCCCACTCGACCTGTGGCGTGCCAGTCCCGCCGCCCGAGTGCTGGATCGACGTACGGGGCGATGAGCACTGCGAACAGGGCGATGGCTCGATCCTAATTTCGGACGAGACCTGCGAGACGCTCGAGGCCGATCCCGAGTGCGGGTTTGTTAGCTCGACCTGCATCGGCGAGGACTCGCAGACCGGCGTCTGTCTCCTGTTCGAGGAGACTTGGACGTGCCGGCGCCCAGTGGAGACCACCGACGTCGGCGTCACCACCACCTACGCCTGCGACGGCCCCGTGCGCTGCATGGGCGGGGAGTGCATCGACTATGACGCCTATCAGGAGGACAACGACGACTTCGCGAAGGCCGCCTCCTACATCTCGATGCGCGACTACCTGGCCCTCGATGCGGATTGTCTCGCGGGGGACTGCACGTTCTTCACCGGCGAGCCCATGCACTGCAAGACGGTGCTGGGCGGGATCGTCGATTGCTGCGACGATCCCGAGGGCGTGAGCATCGGCGATTATCTGAAGCTCATCGCGCTCTCGCGCCAGATCGACAAGAAGTACGGCTTACTCGACCAGATCCCCGCCGTGACCGGCGCCTGGGCGACCGTGACGGAACCCTTCACTGCGACCTGGGATGCGATCCGCAAGCCCTTCGCCTCCGTGATGGACGATGTCGTGGGGTCCTCGGTCGAGTCCTTATCTCTCGAAGCCGCCAAGCAGGCCGCGATCGACGCGATGGCCACCTGGGTGGGCTCGACCTTCGGCGCCGCGGCGCAGTCGGCGCTCTTCACGGTCGACGTCGCCGGCAACTTCACCTTCGGCGGCGAGGGGGCCTGGCTCGCGAACACGCTCATCTACATCTACTACGTCTATCTCATCTACATGGTGGTGACGCTCCTCATCCAGATCCTCTTCGAGTGCACGGAGGACGAGATCGACCTGGGTGTGGAGCGCACGCTCGGATCCTGCCACTACGTCGGGCGCTACTGCGGCTCGCGCTTTCTCGGCGCCTGCACCAAGCGCATCAAGGGCTACTGCTGCTTCAACTCGCCGTTCGGCCGGATCCTCCAGGAGCAGGCGCGGCCGCAGCTCGGGGCGGACTTTCCGGATCCGGCGTTCGGGACCGCGGAGACGCCGATCTGTACCGGGCTCACGGTCGATCAGCTCGAGCGGCTCGACTGGGACGCGATCGATCTGTCGGAGTGGGTCGAGATCCTGACGACCGGCGGCGTCCTGCCCGAAGGCTACGACGCGATGGAGCTCAAGAACACGATCCCGGAGACCACCGTGGACGACTTCGTCGAGTCACCCGACGTACCGGATGGACTCGAGCGCACGACCGGCTTCATCCAGAATCCGGACGACCCGGACACGGCGCGAGAGCAGGTGCGCCAGGACCAGTGGAGCGGTCCCGGTCCGCCCGGCGATTAGGGTCGGTTCGTCGCAGCCGCTCGATCATTCCTCCGCGGGATCGCGGGTCTGTAACGTCACGTGCTGCGCCCAGCGGACACGTTCGATCTTGCGTTCGTAGATAGACAGGTACAGCCGTCGCCCGGAGGTGAGGAGCCGCAGCATATCGCTTGCGAGATGCGGCTGAACGTCGAGCGGCACGTCCCAGCTTCGTTTCCCCCATTGTTTCATGAGGACGGTGACGCCTTTCGGCGGATCGAAGATGGGCTCCCGCTCACCGCGACGCATACGGTAGAGCGGCTGCCACTGCTTGTCTCGCGCCAGGTAGTCACGCAGCGTCGTGGAAAAGGTTCCTGGATGCGGTTCCGCGCCATGGACCCTCAACGTGTAGAGCTCTCCCGCCCGATTTGCCGGATAGACACACGTGCCTCGGATCTCGAGCGTCGTGATGAACCAATGCGCCAGGTCATCATCGCGCATCCCGAAGATCGGCCCTCGCAGATTCCAGTTGAGTGAGATGTCGCTCTCTGCTTCGTAGCCCTGCACCTCGATGCTGAGCTGCGTGTACTCGTCGCGGAGGCGACTCCGTTTTCTCGTTCGCTTCGCCATGTGAGCCCCCTCGAAGCCAGCCTTCGATCAGTCGATTGAATAACTCGGCATGACAGCGCGATTTGCCCGTCAAACCTCGGCGAGGAAGACCGTAGCATGCGGACATGCGTGCTCGGGCCGCCTCACTCTGCGTATTGATCGCGCTTGCAACCGCGGCGGCCGATTCGCGCTGCGCGAGCGTGCCCGAGAACGGATTCTTCATCCGCAAGGACGAGGGCTGGTTCTGGTACCACGATACGCTCGTGGAGCCGGCGGACATCCCGCCATTCGACTCGGCGCAGTCGAGGCGCCCCGAAGGGCCCCCTGACTCCCCCTCCGCGACGCCGCTCTCTGCGGCGTGGCTCGCAGCGCGGTTGCCGCATTACCTCAATGCGGCGCTGGATGATCCATCACCCGAGAACGTCTCGGCCTATCTCTACCTGCAGCGCTACACGCTCGACAAGTCGATGCGTTTCGCCGATGCCGCCGAGCTCGCCGTCATGACGGATCCGTTCCTGGATGAGAACACACGCCGTCCCATCGCCACCTTCGGCGCGCAGGCACGCACGCGTGCCGCACTCGATGCGCTCGAGATGACATTGATCTCGTTGGCGCAGGAGGTCGGCGTCTATTTCTTCTACCGCTCGGACTGTCCGTACTGCGCCGCGCAGGCGCCCATCCTCCAGTCCCTCGAGGCGAACTACGGATTGCGCGTCATGGCGGTCTCGCTCGATGGCCGGCCGCTTCCGGGTAACCCGTTTCCGGACTACGTATCCGATGGAGGTCAGGCCGGGTATCTGAACGTCGTGGCAACGCCCGCGCTCTTCCTCGTGAAACCCGAGCCGCACCGCGAGGTCGTTCAGCTCTCACAGGGGCTCCTCAGCTTGAGCGAGTTCGAGGACCGCCTGATCAAGCTCGCGCATGAGGCGGGCTGGATCGATGACACGGAGTTCGAGCGCACGCAACCCTACGACAACGTCCTGCTCGCCGCAGAGGCGGGCGCCGATCAACCGAGCGCGGCGATGCTCGAAGACCCTGCCCAACTCATCGCCTTCCTTCGCACTCGCATCGCTGACCGCTGAGGACTCTTGTTCATGCCTGCCCGCCGTTCTGTTCGCGTTGCTCTCGCTCTCGGAGCGCTGCTCGGTCTCAGCGTCGCTTTGCCCGCATTCGCCGATTTCGAGCAGGAGATGGAAGACATCTTCGGCTCCATGGTGAACGTCACCAATCCGGATGTCGTGCAGACACAGTCGCGCGGCGTGCTGGCAGGCGGTCGCGTCACGATCAAGAACAAGGTCGTGCGCCCGAACCTGATCACCTTTCAGCCGCCGAGCCTGGAGGCGGGCTGCGGAGGGATCGACCTCTTCGGCGGCTCGTTCAGCATGATCAACAAGGACGAGTTCGTGGAGCTCCTGCGCACCATCGCCTCGAACGCCAAGGGCTACGCCTTCCAGGTCGCGATGGAAGCAATGTGCCCGACCTGTGCCACGACGATGTCCGAGCTCAAGAAGACGGTGGACGACTGGACCAAGGACTTCCGCAACAGCTGTGAGCTCGCCCGGTCGCTCGTGGACAATGGCATCGACAAACTTGACCTCGAGAAGGTCACCGATGCCCAGAATGCGCTGCGCACCGCGGGCGTGGTCGATGACCAGGGCGAGGCGATGACGGACCCGCAGCTCTTCCGCACCGCCAAGGACAACGGCCAGGCGCCCGCGTTCGAGGGCAACATCGTCTGGCAGGCGCTGCACGACTCCGAGGTCGCCGCGTGGTTCGTGAACTCGGACGATGACTTCCTCGAGGCCCTCATGTCGCTCACGGGCACGATCGTCGCCTTCCTCCCGGACGGCCAGTCGGAGCCGCAGTACACGACCCACTCCGCCACGCTGGATCTCGAGACCATCCTCTACGGCGATGCAGCCGGCATGGCCGTGATTGGTGCGAACGAGGTGTCGGCCGGCGCACGGGTCATCCGCTGCCAGAACGGCTACGAGCGCGATCAGTGCACGGAGACGGCCGAGGAGTTCACTGACCTCAAGGGCATGAAGCAACGGGTCGACGAGGTCCTCTTCGGAATCGAGGGCGGCGGCGGGGGACTCGTCGAGAAGCTCGCGAGCAACGTGGGACCTCTCACGCCCGCGGAGCTCTCGCTTGTGTCGTCCGTCAAGCAGCCGATCATCGCGATGATGACCGATCTCGCGCAGGATCCCGTCGTCACTGACTGGTACCTGCACCTGATCTCGACTCAGATTGCGCTCGAGGTCTCCCACACCATCGCGAGCGACATGATCGATGCCGTTAAGAGTGCGGTGGTCGCGGCCAACGTCCAGGGCGCGGGTCCCTGGCTCACGGAGCTCGAGCACGTGCGGCGCAAGCTCGACCAGGACTACCAGCGCATCAGCAACGAGCAGATCAATCTCGAAGCCCAGCTCGCCCAATACGAGCACGTCCGCCGGTCGCTGCCCGTGCGCACGTCGGACGTCGTGACCAGCAAGTAAGCCAGTCGCCCCCGATGAACTTCGAGGTCTACACGATCGGAGACGGGGTGTTCGTGGCCCAGGTCTTCGACATGGTCGCGGCGCTCTTCAACTACGACGGCTACGTCGGGTTGCTGGCGGTCGGCATGCTGCTCGGCGTGATCCTGCTCGGGTTCAAGGCCGTGATCACCCAGCAGCTCGAGCTTCAGCACTTCCTGCTGGTCGTCATCCTCTACTACCTCATGTTCGGCATTCGCGAGGACATCCAGGTGACGCTGGAGGACTCCGTCACGGGCGATGTCTGGGTCGTGGACAACGTCCCCGTCGGCGTCGCGGCGGGCGCGAGCATTATCTCGACGATCGGCGTCAAGGGCGCCGAACTCTTCGAGCAGGCCTCAAACTGGCCCACGATCACCGAGGATGGATACCTCAATACACTTCAGATCATTGTGGACGCTCGCCAGGTCGGCATCGGCGGCGAGGCGAACGCCGGTGCGCCCGGCGACAATGTGCGGGAGAGCATCCGCAACTACATCATGGACTGCACGCTCCAGGGCGAGAAGATGGATCTCCTCGACATGGACGTCGTGAAGAGTGCACCCGACGCGCTCGCCGCGATCCGGTGGGATTCGGAGATCTACACGACCCGCCTCTACCTGGGCTCGGGGCTCACCGGGCAGCTCTACACCTGCTCCGATGCCTACCCGGCGCTCGTGAGCGAGCTGACCGGTCCGTTTCTCGATCGCTGGGACGCCTATATCCGCGCCCAACTTGGCATGGAAGACGACTTGAGCGCGTGGGATGCAGGTAGCACGCTGAGCCAAGCCGTCGCCGAGATCGCGGGGGCCGGGGTCTCGGCACAGCTCTGGATGCTCAACAACCTGCTCTACAACCTCGCGGTCGAGGCTGCCGAGGGCGACCACATTTCCACGGGCGACGTGACCTCGGCGCTGCTGGTCGAGGAGGCGGTCGCCAAGCGCAACGTCCAGTTCGCGGCCGAGCAGTCGCTCTTCCGGCGTTTCATCCGCCCGATGATGAGCTTCGTCGAGGCGCTCATCTACGCCGTGAGCCCTCTCATGGTGTTTCTGTTCATGATCGGCCCGCTCGGGCTCGCGCTCGGGGCGCAGTACCTGAAAACCCTCGTGTGGGTGACCCTCTGGAAGCCGGTCATCGCAATCCTCAACATGTTCATCCATATGGTCGTCGACGAGCAGATGACGCTCCTCGACGTTTCTGGTGTCACACGAGAGAGCTGGGAGGGTATCTACTCCTCACAGCTCACGATCGCAGACTGGCTCGCGACCGGCGGGGCGCTCGCCGCCTCCACACCCGCGATTACGCTCTTTCTCGTCTGGGGAGGGGCCTACGCCGCCGTGCACGTCGCCGGACGCATGCAGCGGGGCGATTTCATAGACGAGAGCAAGACGGCGCCCAGCATCGAAACGGTGGCACCCGTGCTCACGGTCGGCGCGCGCTACCACGCTGAGGCGACGATGGGGACGGCTGTGATCGGTGCAGAACGCACGCTTCCCAGCATTCAGCTCGCTCAGGACGTCTCCCGGAGCGTGAGCTCCGCGGAGCGCTATCGTACGGAGGCCGCGCGGGCTGCTGACGCGAGCGTCAGCACGATGCTGCGCGAGAGCGACCTGCTCAGCGAGCGCGCGCAGAGCGACATGAGCTTCGCACGATCGGTGATGGCGCGCGGTGGGCAGGCGATGCAGGTCGTGTACGACAAGGAGCGTGCCATCACGCAGGGCTTAGATCTGTCCCACGAGGAACAGCAGACCGTCAGGTATGCGCTCGCTCTGGGGCTGGCCCTTTCAGCGGGCGGAAGCGTCAGTGACAGAGCGCGTGCCGCTGAGCAAGCGAGAAACGCGTTCGAGTCTTTTCAGAGGGGCGGAGTCTCTGGGCGCGGAGACGTCACACACCAGTCGTCAACCAGCGATTCCGACAAGACAGCGACTGGACAACGTATCGCCGATGCCGTGAGAGAAGATCGGTCATTCCGGGCGGACTTCGAGAGCGCCATGCGCCAAGACGCTCGCGACAGCCGCGTCAGCGCCTTCGAGAGCGGCGTCAGCGCTGCCACGATGGCACAAGTGGGTCAGTCGCTACGCTTGGCCGATACTGCATCGCGTGCATACGATGCCGCGGATCAGATGCGCGTCATGATGGGCACGGGCTCCATCCAGGACGTGCTGTCCTTCGGCGCGATGCTCGACTATCCGGCGGCGAGCGCCGAGGCCGCCGCGCTCGTACGCTATGCCGCCGACCCGCAGCAAGGCGGCGCTGACCTTGCCAAGGACTTTCGCAGTCGGGTCGAGAATCTGCGTGGACGCGGGCTCTTCGTCGGCGACGCTGCTCGGGCCGAGAAGGTAGCCGCGGCCGTCTCCGTCATGCGGGCTGGCGCGTCGGAGCCATCCGCGCACGCCGACGGTATTCGTTTGCTCGGCAGCGTGCTGGAACGTGCCGGCGGCATCAGTGCAGCAGCAACCGAGATCGATCCGCAGGCGGATCGCGGCCTGGAGACGCAGAGTGCACCATTACTTGAGCAGCACCCCGAAACCTTCTTCAAGGAGAAGGCGACGGAGCATGGACTCCGCGATTCGCCTGCGGACGTCGGCCGCGTGGCGCGCGGAGGGCTGACGACGCTCAGGGAGATCGCGGGAACGCCGCTCCGCCCAATGGATGCTGGCAAGACCATAGAAGCCTACATCGGCCAAGATAGCTACCGGCACGAAGTGACCCAGGCGGGCGCGCAGTTCAAGGATGAGCTTGCAACCGCCGGTACGAACGCTCAGGAGCGCTTTGAAAGCGCGCACCCCGTCGAACGGGATGCTACGACGTGGGCCAAGGACGAAGTGGAGAGCCGCGCCCGCTGGGTGCTCGATCGGCTGCTAGACAACGAGGCCAAGGCGTACGGCGCTGGCGTTGCCGCCCTTCTCAGCGGCGAGGGTGTGAGTCAATCGATTCGCGTTGGCAAGGAGGAGTTCCGAGCACAGTTCATCCGGGACTGGGAGACCAAGTACACTGAAGGGAAAGCACTTGGGCTGTCAGATACGTACGCCGACTACTACGCGACCTATCAGACGACGTCCATCCTCGAGAACGCAGGCGGAAGCTTCGACAAGCCTGAGTACGCAGACATCCCCCAAGAGCATCGCGAGATCCTACGCTCCAACGACTCACGGGCAATCACACGGCTTCCCGGCCGCGACAACGCAGCTGTCCGCAAGCTCCTTGAATAGGAAGTTCAGAGTTCTTCCTCGATCGGTCGGGCGGCGGCGTAGGCCGCGACGTACTCTGGATGTTGACTGGCCAGATCATGGTCAAACGAGCCGATGGCTCCGTCGAGTCCAGCCATCAGTGTCGCATCAACAATGTCATCGCTCTTTGCCAACCCGCAACCGCTGGCAACGGGCATTGTAGCTGACGCTCTTGTCGGCAAGTGCAGCTTCCGTCGGCTGATCGCCAGAGCTGCCACCAACATGCTCGCGATCACGAGCTGAGCCCACGTAGGTGCAAGTGCACCGATCGCAATGAGCATCAAGAGTGATGCCGCGGTCACGGTGCCAACCATGATGTCCCAGATTCGATCGAGCATCGGTATACGGCCTCTCCTGAGACTATTCTATCAGGGCCAGCCCTGTCAGCGGTTGTCTGGAGTCGGAAACAGACACGCACCTCTCTCCAGAACCCCCTCCTTTTCCGGATACCGTCACCGGCGCCTGTCGGCCAGAAGCGCCGGGTCGCTGGCCGATCCAGGAAACCGTTTGTTCCAGGCAACGCTTTAGTCAGCAACAGATCAGAGGTTCCGAGGTGGTCACTGCTCCAGGGTTGGGTGGCCCACTTTGCGACTATGCCTCTGCGTTACCCGTAGCCGTATGCCCCGCACAGGTCTGTTGGGCACCGCTCGACGATCCGTAGAAGCCGAGTAAACACGGCCTGCACCGACTGTTCCTTGCGCCAGCTTACTTCACCAACGATCCGCGACCGATGAGTACAGAACTCATTTGTACTCTTTTCGGCGAGCGGCGAGGCGTTCCTCGAGCGCACGCGCCAACGGCGTCCCGCACCTAAGCAGGATGTCGAGGATCGCGGTCAGTTCCGCGCTGTCAAGCACCATCGTCGAGATTTCCGCGCCAAGCACAGCTTTGTCGATCCAGTCGCACAGCCGCGGCCCGATCCCGTGGTCGATCCAGAACTCGGAACTTGCGCCGTGCGTTCCCCACCACACCTCCGCTGCGCGGGCCAGGAACATTAGCCGATTCGCGCGCGGCTCGACCTCCAACAGCCCGAGGAACGCTACAGCGACGAACGTGGAACTCGCTGCCTGCTCAGCCAATTGCGTGAGCATGGGCAGGAGCAGGTCAGCGCGCAGGGCTCCAGGCGGAAGAAGGTAGCACCGAGGGCCTCGTCCGAACTCGTGCTGCCCCATGTACATTGCGGCGAGCGCTCCGGCAAGGTGAATCTCTGTCCGGGCGGAGCGCTTCGACACCAAGTATCGCCATGCCCGCGTAGCAACGAGACGGTGAGCCAGCGCCTCGCGGATCGACACGGCCGTGCTGTCCGATACCACGCCGCCACTCAGCCACAGCCGGTCCAATGCATGTGCCACAGCCTCCGTAGCATCGAGGAATCGCTCTTCGGGCAATTTGGAAAGGGGCGTGAGCACATACTCCTCGATGCTCGCATCGCCGATCGAGACCGCAGCCGCAAGTGCAGCTGCGAAATAGGCGTCATGCCATTCGTGCGCCTCCTCGCCCGGCTCCTCCTCCGGCTCACAGCCCACACCATTGGCGGCGGCGGTCCAGGGCCAGCAGTGCCGTACCAACGCGCCAAGTAGATCGGGGCGAGCCTCGCGCCAGAGCGTGACCGAGACCGATAACCATTGCGCCGCGGTCATCGAGTCCAATGCGAACGCGCGTAAAGGCATAGGCGCTCTCGTCCGTCGTACCGGCGGCTCGCCCAGCCGGATTCCATGGCGCTCTTTGGGCGGGCGAGGATCGGGCAGTTCCGGCCAGCCCGGCTTTGGACCCTCGCCGCTGAGCCAGGAATGTTCCGCAGCTACCGCGCTCTGCAGCCTCGTTTGCTCGGCCTCCTTTCGCGCCAGCTCTTGCGCTTGTCGGCGAGCGCGATAGTCTTCGATGCTGCCAGAGGTAAGGTCGTCGCGTTGCGGCACCGCATAGATAGCAGATGCGAAGCCAAGGCGAACCAGCGACTGTGTGAGTTCCGGGCGCAACGGGCGCTGCGCTGACAACTCGGTACGCAGCACCGATACCATCGCCGTATCGGGTCTGGCCGCGAGGTGAAGCAGGCGCGGAAGGTCAACGAGGTGCGGAGCGTCTCGGTATGCGGCCAAGAACCCAACCGCCGCGATCGCCGCAGTGTTGTATGGCAGTTGCTTCGGGAATCCGCGGTCGCCCGGTTCACGCAGTGCTGCTTCTGCTAGTTGCGCGAGCGCCCAATCACTGTGCGCCGCCTTCAGCTCCGCCGAACCATCGCGCATCACCAGTGCGGCGACGATGAACCGCGTGCGCTCGATCCACTCCTGATCTTCGTTGCCTGAATCAGCCTGCGACGCCGAAGCATCGCGTATTGCCCAAAGCAGTCCTTGCTCGAGAAGCACCGCCGGGCAGCGCGGTTCGGAGAGGGCTTGCATGAGTTGCACGCGAATCGCAACCTCGCTGCCGCCCCGCTGTGCCTTCTCCTGGAGCTCTGCGAGTAGCTGTGCCTCGTCTGCAGGGGGTACGTACTCGAGTGTCGGCTCGCCTTCCTCATCCATGTCACCTGGTACGTAGTTGGCGGCATCGAGCTGATTTAGCGCGCTCATTGCGGCAAACGCCGGGTCGGCCATGCCGCGGCTCTCGCCATCCGGCGCTCCGAGTCGCGCTGCCTCGTCCCGCAGCGCGCTCTGCATCGCTTCGCGGACGTCAGCCGGTCCGTGCATCCCGAACTCGAAAAGCACGGCATCGAGTGCCGTGTGGCGCGAGGGCCGTCGTCGCAGGTTGTCCAACCTGACTACTCCGGCCGGCTCAGGGTGTACCCATGCGGTGGGGATGACGTTGCCGTGCACCGTGTCATAGCCGAAGCGCTCACGGTCCATTGCGAGCAACTCGGCCGACGCCGCAAACGGCCACAGGCAATCGCGCGTCTTTGGCCAGTGCGACAGCATCACGTCGATTGCGACGAGTAGATAGGCGGCTGGGGATCCGTCCGGACCCAGAACGTCATCGATTACCGCCGGCAGAGGGTCCCCGCGCTCGACGCGCAGGTGCGCCCACGCCTCCAAGGCCATCAGAGCCGATGCGACGATGCTGCTGTCCTGCGCGCGGGACCAAGCATAGGACAAACGCCAGGGGAACGAACGCCGCCCACTCGGAAAGGGAACCTCAACCTGGTCGTCACCCGGCTGATGTTCGCGAGAGCGCCGTCGTACGGCGTGCTCGACGACGCCGCGCACTAGCCGCAGCCCCTGTTCTTTATCCGCCTGCAATAGATCGAGGAATGGCGCGCGCGCCGGCGATGGCGGGAAATACAGGAGGTCCCATGCTGAGAACAAGTCCCGCCTGCGCGACCGTCGATCGTCCTGTTCATCGTCCCATTCGGGCAACGCTTGCAGGAACAGGTCCGCCATAGCTTGCGGTGCTGCGTACGCGGCAGTGCCGACGAACGGTAGCAGCTCGCGGAATATCACGTGCCGAGCGGGATGAGTGATTAACGCCTGCAGGTATGAAGCTGCGTAGCTCGGGCAGAGCTTGGACCACTGGAGAAAGGCCGTTCGAAGGGCGCCCTCCTGCGCGGTCGTCATCGACAATCCAGGGGACTCCTTGGCAGCCATCCACGACTTGAAGCTTGAGACGCGTGAGTGATTCTTCGCCTCAACCTCGACCAGCCATGCATACATGCGCCCTACCAGCAGAGGCGATACCGTGTCGTGCCCCATGAACGCGTTGCACCAGCGGCTGTAGAGCTCGACGAACTGCGGCACGGCAGCGTGAGGCAGGCGGTCCTCAACTACGAGCGACCAACCAATCAGGTTGCCCCACGCCGGACCGCGTGGGGCGACGAAGTCATCGGTGAGCTGGCTCATGTCGACTCCGAGCGCCGTCCACAGTGGCGCGGCCGGCTGGGAGTCAACTGCGATGGCCGCACGGATGAGATCAGAAAGCAACTCTGCATTGTCCGCGGCGAGCGCCGGCAAGCAGCGGCTGAGCGCCTCTTCCGCACGCTCCGAACGCGCGAGCGCGAGTAAGACAGCACGTCTCCACGAGCCGTGAGCGCTGGGCACACTTACCCGATCAAGGAGAGTCCGCCAAGCGGCCGCATCGCTGCCGAACTCCGCATGCAACCGCGCGGCAAGTTCCACGCCACGTACCAAGCGCATCGGAGCCGGGTTCTCCAACGCCATGTCGGGGAAGTGCTCTGATTCTTCATACAGGAGGCATCCGATCGCCCAGTCGCGCAGTACGTCGTGGGCAGGGTCGACGCGAACCGAGGTAAGCGCACGCAGCGAGCCACTCTGGATCAGCTCCGTGATCGCGTCCGCCGGGAAGGTTGCCGTGTCCATCGGAGCCGACGAGGCCAGCGAATGAACCGCCAACGATCGAAGCACGCGACGGCGCGCCAGCTGACCTGTTGCGTTTGCAGAGTCGCCGGTCGTCCACCACTGCAATGCCATCTGCGCTTCGCTGAAAGGCGCTGTTCCCTCAGCCGCCACGCCGCGCGCCAACCGATCCAGACGGTACAAGTTGCGTACGAGCTTTTGCGCAGGATGCTCGGGCCGCAGCAGCGCTGCGAGTGCAGAGTCGGTGCCCCGAAGCCAAGTCACCTCCTCTTCGGAGAGCTCGCCAATTACCAACGGTGACGCTTCGCCGAGGTCCTGCAGCGCCTGCGGCGGCAGCCACGCGCGCGCATCCGCGTCGAAGTCCAGTCGGGCCGTGACCACGACGCGGAATCCGCGCACCTGCGCCGCCGCACGGATCAGGTCAACGACAGTAGCCTGCTGTCCAGGGTCGTCGAGGCGGTCGATGCCATCGATGAACAGCGTTCCCCCACCGTCGCCGGCCAAGTCGGTCAGCAGTTCGCGAGCGCTCGCGTCGCACTCGAGCTGCGCCCGCAGCGCCGTCCACCCACCCTCCGGGACGCGATGCGGTGCTACGACGACGACTCGGGACTCGACGGCAATGCGCTGTGCAAGGTCCTTCAGTACCCCCGACTTGCCGACGCCAGCGGCGCCGCGGATCTCGAGATACCTGCTCTGCTCAAGCGCTGACAGTGCTGCGGCAACATGACCTGAACGGTCCAGCCCCACGCTGTGCACGCGCGAGCTGATGGCGGCCAGCGCGTTGTCTGCTATCTGGGCGAGCCGTTCGCGCGCCACATACAAGCGCCGGTCGCCTGCTAGGCGATAGCCCCGCTCGCCGGCAAGTCGCTCGCGCAGAGCAAGTGCGTCTAGGTCCCCGCCAGTGGCATCGACCTGCAATGCGATCTGCTGCAGTGAGTCCCACAGCTCGCCAGCGCGCCGCACGTCCTGCGGTACGAGCTGCAGGGCACAACGCTCGCGCGCCAGCAGCTCACAAATCGAACCCGGCTGCTCCAGATCGAACGCAAGCACGTGGAAGCGAGAGAGCAGCAACCACACGGCCGCGTCGTCGTGAGCTGCACCGGCCTTTCGCACGTGATCACGGAACGCTTCCACAAACTTGCGCATCGCCTCGTGTGAGGCACCGGGTTGCTGGTTCAGGCGGTGGAAGAAACACTCAGCATCCTGGTACTCGCGTGCCCAGCGGAGCACATTCTGGATGTGCTGCTCGATCTTGGCGGACGTGCGCGCAATAGCCACTGCGAGCTCGTAGCGCGTTGCTTCGAACTCGGGCTTGCCCGCGGCCCGGCAAGCCAGCGCAACTACGTCTGCGAAGCTCGTGTCGCTAGCTGTGAAGGCAATCGTGCGCTTCGCCTGGAGTTCGAGAGTCGACGGGCGGCCTTGACCGTCGTGACCGGTGATAATGACGTCGTCCATCGGGTGGTTGAAGCCAGCGCGTTGGAAGGCCACGCGCGTAACCACGACCCCAGGAAGTCCGCGCGCTTCCCCGCCAGATAACAGTGGCAGCAGGTACTGCGCGCCGACATGAGCCTCTAGTCGGGCGCCGGAAGGCCCTGTCGCGGCAGGACTGGCGACGGCGGGTGCGTCATGGGAGCGGCGGGGCATGCGCGTACGCTTGACCTTCTTCGCTCTGGACTCCTTGTCGGCGGCTTTCTTGCTCTTGGAGTGGGTCCTCACGGCAGGCTCGTCATCTGCGCGGCGAGAATTGCGCCCACGCTTGGTCTCCATCGCTCCAGATTTCTTGGCGGCGACCTTCTTTCGCCTGGGCGCGCGTTTCGAGGACTTGACTTTTCGGGTTGCCATGTGCGTCGGTCGTGCTTCGCGGGCCGACAGATTCAGACTCGGCGCGCGACAGGTGCTGGCGGCGATTGTCGCACCACACGTGCACGGTGAGTACCGCCCAGTACAGTGGCATCGGACGCCCCACGCAATGCCTCGGCGTCCTGATGTGGAAAACGAAGATGCTGGATGAGGCCTCAGCTCAAGGACGCGACTTCCGAATGCCCCCGCTCCTTCCGAACTCGAATGTCGCCTACGGGTCGAGGACTGCCCGCGGCCAAGAGGCGACACTCATCGTAGCGTCTGGATATGCGCAGAGAGACGTTCGGTGATGCAACACATCGTCAAGGTATCACTAAACCAAATCGCGGCGTCGTTCAAAGCAAGTCGCTTCTAAAGAAAGGGTCACCAAGACCATCTTGCCCCCCGCGATGCGGACACGTTTCAGGAGGGAGCCGATAACGCGGTTGCTCGCTTGGCGTGACGGTCTGAGCATTGCCATCCAGCTCCAGCCAAGTATAAAGATCCTGTGTTGAGAACCACGGCGTGAACAGTTTGACCAGGGCGCCGACGGCAAGCGAGGCCAACATGCCGTTCGTCCACACGACCTGCGGGTTGGCCCCGGCGTCCCCGTACCGATTCTCTTCTTGCGCTAGACGATCGTGCGTGATGAAGCCGAGACACTGTAGGCACGGTCCACCGGGACGCGTCATGATCATCTGGCCGGACACGGCGAATTCACCGTCTGCAATGTTGGTAACATCCATGCCGACGTCGATGTACGGCAGCAGATACCGACGTGCGGCGCCTTCCAAATAATCGCGCTGCTGATAGCCGTCCAGGCAGCCGACGACCACGTGAGCGTCCGCAATGAGTTTGGCTGCCTCCTGCCACTTCTTCTTTTCCGCCGCGACTTTAATCCATGGCCGGATTCCCAGGATGGTGCGCTGCGCGATCTGAACCTTCGGCCTGCGCGCATCGATGTCGTCTTGCGTAGCACCGACGACGCGGTTCAGGTTACTGGGCTCAATGCAATCCGGATCGAGCAAACGAATTTCCCCAACCCCGACGTGCGCCAGCTGTTGAGCGACATGAGAGCCGCCGCCTCCCAAGCCAGCGATCACGACACGCAGGCGTGCGAGTCGTTCCTCGGCATCCGCGCCTAGGAAGCTCTGCCGGCTAAAATCGCGCTCAACGGTCATGCGTAAGAATCCACGGCGCCGCTGCAAGGCGCGGGTTCAACCACAACCTTGGCCCCAACGGTATCGAACTCGTCAATCTTCTCGATACGTATCCGGGACAGCCACACCCGACCCGCTGCATCGGCGTGATTCAACACGATCGCGCCGTGCGGCATGTTCTCGCGTGCGCTGAAGAAGTCCGGGACGAACCGCATCTGCTCCCGAAGGTCTGTTCGACTGAACCAGAGCCTTCCTGGCAAGAAATGGGCATGTACGTGGAACATGCCGACCGATTGCAACAGTGCGATTTCCAGCGCCTTCCGAATGGCCTCCTGCCCGATAAGGGCACCGACCCTGGAGTCTGGAACATAGTCCTGATCGTCCACTGGGTAATATCGCTCGGCGAGCAGCACCAGGTGTTCGTGCCCGGACGTAGCGCGAATGGCAATGAAGCCGACGCGCTCGTGTGCGAACGCGTGAGGTCGTTGGAGATCCCGGCGGACACGTGCCATGAAGTCGGCCGTCGCCCGAAATAGGGTCTTCATGCCGCACGCCCCCGCGCCAACGGCGCAAGGTGTGCCGCCAGAATCTCGATCGGGCTCTGGTTGCTCGGTACATCCCGCCAGGAGAACGTGAACCAGTTGCGCCCCAACAGGAATGCGGCCTCATTCCAGTTGAGGCCACAGCCGAGCTGTTCGGCGAAGTACACCTTCGTTGGGTACGTTGGATTGTTGTGATTTAGGCAGAGCACCGCATCCATCATCTTCTCGGTTCCATTCACGTGAAAGCGTAGGTCACCCAGGAAGATGAGCCGCCGCTCGCCCTCGATCATGAAACGCACTTCCCCGCCGCAGATATCACGCAGCGGCCGAAGGTGTCCCTCCAACATGAGCGTATCCTCAGTGGTCATCAGGAGGAGCCTCCAGCGCGCACGTGACTCATGAAGCGCTGCCCCTCGTGGACCGTGATGTTGGCGCCATCCTCAAGGTCCTTCAGGCCCTGCGGGGTGATCTCGGCCAGCACCTTGGCGGCCGGCACGCCTATGGCCGCCTTCAGTTCGCTCACAATCCAACGGCCAGGACGAACCTCGTGCCTGACACCGTCCACGATGATTGTGACATGGGGATGGTGATCCCCATGGTCTGTTTTCTCTGTTTTTTCAGTCACTTAAATTCTCCTTTGGCCTGTGGCGCAGTAGAATTGGCGATCTAAGCAGGCGGCTCAACTTGCCGACCCGCCTAGTAACTATACGTGTAGTTATTATACGGGTCAAGAAACTGTACGGGTGGTAAAAATGGCCCACGAAAACGACGTGCGATGGGGATTGAAGCAGCGGCTCGAGTTCATCGAGTGGCGAGCGTTCTGGGATGGGCGGGTAAACCGCCGCGATCTCGAGGAGCGCTTCCACATCTCCACGCCGCAAGCCTCCGCGGATTTCGCGCGGTACCAGGAGGCAGCGGCAGAAAACATCACCTACGACCCGACCGAAAAGACCTACGTGACGATGCCCGACTTCCGGCCGAAGTTTTTGCGGTTGTCCCCCGAGCGCTACCTGCTTCAGCTCGAGGCGCTCGTCGCCGAAGCCATCCACAAGAGCGACACATGGTTCGATGTATTGCCGCCGGTTGATGGCGTGCCACGAATCGCGCGCGGTCCTGAGGCATTTGTCCTTCGCGCGATTATCGACACGGTACGCCGGCGACACTCAATCGAAATCCTCTACCAATCGCTGACGCGCACTGGCTCGCGCGTGATTTGTCCACACGCTTTGGCTCACGATGGACATCGGTGGCATGTCCGAGCGCTTTCCAAGGAACACGGGGAATTTCGTGACTACGTCCTGGGTCGAATCCTGTCCTTCTCCCCACCAACCCCATGCGACGCGGACCCACAGGATGACGTCGAGTGGAACACGTTCGGCACCCTGAAGCTCATTGCTCATCCTGGGCTGAACGACAGCCAGCGAAAGACTATCGAGCACGATTTTCGAATCCAGAACGGGGAGCTGCAAATTCAGATGCGCCTTGCGCTCGTGTACTACTTCATACGGCGCAACAATCTCGATTTGCGCACGGCGGACATAGAGCCTGAGCGAGCGCAGCTGTATCTGCAGAACTACGAGGAGATCACAGCCGCGTGCGATGCTGCAAAGGCAGAGGGGCGCAATCGGGTTGCCACGCGCCAGCAGAGTCCACAAGACGTTTGATCTCGCGGGCTGCGTTCTTGCACAAAACGCCTAATTCCACTAATGCCGCTCTCTTGAATGTGACTGCCGAAATTGGTCTCCGTCGGGTCCTACACCTGCCTCCGGCCAGGGCTGACGGTCGGTAGCCTGATGGCTCTTACAAGCGCAGCGGAAAGGCGGGCCCTCTACTGGATTGGATCAAGCGCCACAAACCGACGCTAGAAAACGGTGGTGGCAGCGAACTCCATGTATTCGCGTCTGCTCGATAGTCGTTCAATGGCAGAATGAGCTAACGTTTTATCACCAATCGTCATTCTCCCAGTCGGAATGAGTCTCGGGTAGCGATACGCGCGTGTAACCCGCGCGAAATCCTGCTGGGCATCATCACATGACCGGGCGAGCTTTGCGTCCGTTAGCGTGACATCGAGCCGCAGGCCGTGATGACTTGGCGAGAGCGCGCGAGGCTAGGAGCAAGTGCTCGGTGGGATACGCATCGCGGAACTTGCGGTTGAGGATCACCGAGCGACCGCTTCGGGTCGCGGGCTGCCATCGGCCAGAAGCAGTTGCTCGCAGCGTGCGCTAACCTAAGGCCGATGCGACGACATGGAGGCGATCTTGGTGGCCCGCCTCTGGTCAGACAGCCATCAAAGAGGGGGCACATGAGCGATCCGGTCCGAGTCACGCGTCTTGACTGGCGCCGCGGGCTTCAATGGTTTGGTGCGCAATTCGTAGTCGTCGTCGCCGGCGTCCTCGTGGCTCTTTCACTCGACGCATGGCTTCAAGGACGCCAGGAGGTGAAGAGCGAGTCCAGTTATCTCGCGCTTCTAAGTCGCGACGTCGAGCGCTCAATCACGGACCTGGAGCAGTTTGCGGCATTCGAAGTCCGCCAGTTGGAAGACGCCACCGCGGCGCAACGTGCTATCGCACAGGTGCCGGTTAGGGGGGCACCGGAAAGTTATCCGAGGCCCTGGCGCACCTTGTGACGCGGCGGACTATGGTACTGAAGAATTCAACCTATCTCGACCTTGTGAGTACCGGCAATCTCAGCTTGATTCGTGATGCTGCTCTCCGAGACGAAATTGTCGACTTCTACCAAGTGACCGGTCAGCGTTTCGAAGTTATCAATCGAAACAATGCGTACTTCGTTGATAACGCGTACAACACCAACGTCATTATGAGCGGACTGATCCAATTGCGACCGAGTTCGAACCATCCGGAACTCGCACCGGACGTTGCCAAGATTGCGGAAAGACTTGGTCCGGATTTCACCATCCCGAGGGATCGTCTATGGTCTCTTTCCCCCGACGCTCCAGAATGGGCCATGGTGCGTTCGAATCTCATGGGTCGCATACTCGTGTCGACTTCGGCGATTCGCGTAAGTAACGAGCGATTGCAGGCCGCGCGCAAGCTCAAAGCGGCCATCGATGCCGCGCTCGCATCGTAGCTCTAACCCGTTGTCATCGAAGTTCGCATAAGGGCTAATTGCCGCCTGCCCTGAACGACTGCTTCGGGTCGAGGGCTGTCTCCGGCTAAGACCGATCGATTTGCCGCAGATCTCGATGGCCGTCAGCAATTGAGGACGCCGACAGTTGCCGACCGACGCTCGCAGCACTCGGAATTCTTATCCGCCCACGGCTTCGTCGGCACCGGCGAACAGCAGCTGCCGGTCCCCACAGGCCGCCTTCGTCCGTCCTACTGCTTGGCATCCTGCAGTTGACTGGCAAACGTGGCGTCGAAGGCACGTTCAGCCTCGTCGATAAACGCTCCATACCCGTCCGGATCGATCCAGACCGAGACGCCATTTCTCGAGTGGCGGGACAGCTTTCCGAGCAAGTCGAAGTAGATCCCATGCGCACCCAGGAAAACGTCGCAGGGGAGCGCGCGCAGAGTGGCGAAGGTCTGGCGAAAGTCGGCCGCGATGCCTGGGTACGACACAGGGTTTCCCGGGCGATCGATGAATTGGAAGTCCGACCAGAAGCTGACTGCGCCGACGATGACGATATCGCGCAGCGTACCTGCGGGTTCGCCGGGAAGGTGCGAACGAAGCGTCCAGGTCGTGCAACCGCGCGTATGGCCGGCGGTCTTGTGGGCCGTGAGAGTGATACCGCCGAGCGCCACGGTGTCGCCATCATGGAGCACACGATCGACGTGCGCGGAAGCGAAGGTCTGTAGCGAGCCAGACTTGGCGAGGAAGTCGGTTCGACCACCGCTCTCGACGACTGCGGCATCGCCTTCCATCACCCTATTCTCGGCGTGAGTTTGACGAAGAATCTCTGCTGCGCCACCCACGTGGTCGAAATGGGCCTGACTGTTCAGCAGGATCTTCGTAATCAGACCAGCGGAAGCCGAGCGTCTCGATGCTTGCCCGGATGAGCGGTGGCGAGGTGGCGAGATTGGCGTTGATCAGGATATTGCCCTTCGGCGTCGTAACCAGGTAGGTAGCCAGATCGCGGCTTCCGACGTAGTAGAAATTGTCGGCAATCTGAAATGGCGCGAGCGGAGCGCGCTCGTCCGGGTTTTCACCGGCGCGGGCGGGGGCGGTGAGCAAAACCATGCAGAGCGTGAGGAGGCGATACATTTGCTGTCGATCCTTCGCGACGAAGGTTGGACAGGAAGTGTATCCAGCACGTCAAGCCGGCGTCACCCTGCTTTCCGCCACCCCGGCTTGGCGTTTGCCTCTTCAGCAACCGAGCCGAGATAGGCCCGCAAATGCTGGTGACGAGGGCTCTCGAAGCTCCCAGCGTAGGCGTCAGCCGCGCCGATGCTCACCCGTCACGCTATGCCAGTCGTGCAGCACTGGCGAGCAGGCTCCGATCCTCTCGCGCAACATGAGTCGGTCGCCACGCCGCGGGGTCGGCGCCACTCGTCGAAGTGGCGGCGACCCGCGACGAAGCCCTGAAGGATCGATGCTCCTCTACGTGCGCAGTGATCTGAAGCCAGCGCGAATCTCTTCGCTGAGGAACTTCGGCTGCTCCCAAGCGGCAAAGTGTCCGCCCTTTGGAAGCCTGTTGTAGTGGATCAGCTTGGGATACGCGCGCTCAGTCCAGCTCCGTGGAGCAGGATAGAGCTCGTCCGGAAAGACGCTCACTGCGGCCGGGATTGAGACGCCTTTGACACTGAAATAGCTCTTGCCCCAATACTCCCAATAGAGACGCGCGCCAGAAAGCGCCGTGTTCGTGAACCAGGTAATCGTGATGTTGTCGAGGATGTCGTCGCGCGTGAGACCTTCGGGTTGTCCTTGAAAGACGCGTGCGATCAACTCGTAGCTACGCGCGTCGTGATCGAGGAAATACGCCGCCAGGCCGACGGGCGAATCCGCAATTCCGTACAGCGTCTGCGGCCGCAGACCCATCTGGAAGCCGTAGGCGACTCCCTTCTGATAGACGAACTGCAGACGCTCGTAAGCGACCTTCTCATCGGGCGAGAGACCCGACGGTGGAGCGGCCCCGGCGAATGCCGCCTGATCGATGTCGTTCGGAAAGATACCAGGCATGTTGGTATGAATCCCGAGCAATTCCGGCGGGGCCTGTACGCCCATCGTGTCGACGACGACGGCGCCCCAATCGCCGCCTTGCGCGACAAACTTCGTGTATCCGAGGCGCTTCATGAGGACGACCCAGGCCCGGGCGATGCGATCCGGGCCCCAGCCGGTGCTCGTCGGCCTGCCCGAATAGCCGTAGCCGGGCATCGAAGGAACCACGACGTGGAAAGCATCCGCTGCGCTCGCGCCGTGTCCCGTGGGATTGACCAGCGGATCGATGATCTTCAACTGCTCGACGACCGAACCTGGCCATCCATGCGTGACGATGAGCGGCAACGCATTCGGATGCTTCGAACGAGCGTGAATGAAATGGATGTCGAGCCCATCGATTTCGGTGATGAACTGCGGCAGGGCGTTCAGCCTGGCCTCGCACTTGCGCCAGTCGTACTCCGTCGCCCAGTAGTGCGCCAGCGCCTGCATCGTCGCGAGCTGCACTCCTTGTGACGCGTCTGTGACCGTCTCGCGTTCAGGCCACTGTGTCGCGTTGATGCGCCTGCGCAACTCAATCACTTCCACTTCGGGGACGTTCACGTGGAACGGACGAAGTGCAACTCTGTCACTACCGATCTGTTCTGCGACTGCACTCATGTTCGTACTCCTTTCCGAAAGACGGAGAAGCATTCGCGGTTGTCTCCGGCGAGACTCGGACAGCGTAGGCGCAGGCCCTCCTGCGACACACAGCAGAAACCCTAGAGCGGAGCCTATATTTTTGTGGAGGGCACCTTGCCCGAGACGAGGAAGAGCTAGTCCAGGAGTGAGCTGGTCTGCCTCCGGAAGGGAGGCAACTCGTGATTTTCAACGGGGTCGAAAACGATCTCTCATTCGCTCGAAGAGGCTCGATGCGGGTTTGCGGAAGATCGCGCGACCGGGAACGACCAACGTGATCTCCGTTCCAGCTCCGACGGGACAGACTACGGTGAGCTTGGCGCCAATTCGAGCGGCTCGTTCTCTCATTCCCCGCAGCCCGAAGTGTCCCTCGCGACCATCGCTGGCCACGGCAGGCTCGATGCCGACGCCGTTGTCGGAGACACGAACCACCAGAGCGCGGCCGTAGATCAATTCCACCTCTAGGCGGCTGGCGCCGGAGTGTGTGCATGCGTTGCGGATCGCTTCGTAGCCAATCCTGTAGACCTCGTCGCGAACGACCGGATGCATTTCGCGAAGCTCACCGGACACCGAGAGCGATCCGTGCAGCGTGCCCTGTCGCCTGCAGTCTTCGAGCGCGCGGCCGAGCGCATCCGCCAGGTCATTGGTTTCGATCGTCGAACTGCGCAGCGCGTTGACGGCCGTGCGCCCTTCCAGGCTCGCCTGTCCCAGCCATCTGGACACCTGCTCCATCGCACCTCGCATGCCAACAACGTCGTCCGGGCGATTCAGTGCGTTGTCGGCCACCATCTTGCTGCCCTGGACGGTTTGCAGCAGTGTGTCGTGTAGGTCCCGGGCCATACGCGTCCGCTCGGCGAGCCGTTCATCGAAGCGGGCGTTCAGGGCCCTCGCGACCTGGCGCATGCGTAGGGCGTACAGCGCCCAGACGGCGACGACGCTCATGATCACGCCCAGCGCAAAAAACCAGGCCGTCTGATACCAGGCCGCATCGATCACGATGTCCAGCGCCGCGCCCTCCTGGTTCCAGACTCCGTCGTTGTTGCTGGCGATGACGCGGAAACGGTAGCTCCCCGGTCGAAGATCAGCGTAGAAGGCTTGTCGCCGATTCCCCGACTCCTGCCAGTCTGTGTCGTGCCCCTCGAGTCGATAGCGAAAGAGCACCTTTGCCGGGGCTACGAAGCTGAGACCGACGTAGTCGATCTGGAGATCCCGCGTGAGCGGCGGCAGTCGAACCGCATTCGAAACGGGATAGCTCTTACGGTCGGCGACAACGCGCTCTATATGCACAGGCGGCGGGACAACGTTTGCGGTCACCTGCTCGGGATCGATCATCTGCACGAGCGTGTCGGTCGCAAACCACAGGCGCCCGTCCGGCGCGCGAGCCGCTTTCGGTTCAAACGAGGCCGGTGCCGGTCGGGCGCCGTCCAGGGCGTCAAAGACCTTGACCTCGACGTGAGCGCTGGCGTCCTGCCACCACTTCTGCAAATCCGCACTAGCGATTCGCAGCAGGCCACACTGGGCGGAGAGCCAGAGCGCATCGTGCGCATCGAAGACGAGCGCATGCAGCTGGCTGCACGGCAAACCATTCTGAACGTTCAGCACTCGGAGCATCCCGTTACGCCAGCCTACGAGTCCGTCCGCTGAGACCCCCAGTACTGCACCATCCGATGTCGTGATCAACTCTCGCACCGCACTCCCGTAGTGATTGGGAAATGTCTCGAGCTCGCCGTCTCGGTAGCGCGCGAGTTGTCCATCTCTCAGGCCCAACCAGACGCCGCGCTGTGCATCGGCGGCAAGCGAGACCGCCTCTCGTGCGCCGGGAACGGGAAGGTCTTCACGCACCGCGAAATCCGTGATCCGGACCAGCCGTTCAGGATTGTCGATTACCAGCGCCCAGACGTTCTGCTCTTGATCCTCCGTCAAGGCGCGAACCGCGCCCAGCGCAGTGCCGTCCGCACGGGGGATTTGCCGGAACACGCGTCGGTCGTACAACGCCAGTCGATTGTCGACGCCGACCCAGAGACGGCCCGCATGATCCTCGAGCAGCGCGGTCACCGCGCCGCCCGGTAGCCCATCTTTCGGCGTTATGGACGACACGTGACCACCAGCGATCGAATCGAGCGCGCCTTCGTTGCCGATCCAGATCGTGCCGTCACGCGCGGCGAGCACGGATGCAGCCTGATTGGCGCTCAGACCTTCGTGCACCGAGAAACTGACGATCGGGGTCTTGCGAAGGCAATCGACGCCTTCTGATGTCGTCACCCAGATGTTGCCTTCGCGATCCTGGTAGAAGGCGGTCACCGTGTCGCCGGACAGGCCGTCGCCTCGGAGGAATCGATCGACCTGGCCGCTGGATACACGATAGATGCCTTCGCCATCCGTCCCGATCCAGATGGCCTGGTCGCGGTCCGTGAACAACGTCGCCACCGCCACACTGGTGCCATCGAATCCGGGCAGTGCGACCGGCCGCAGGATGCCCTGCTCGAACTGCTGCAGTCCCAGGCCTGGTCCACTGCGACTGAAGCCCACCCACACTCCGCCTTCAGGGCGAGTGGTCAGTGCTGCGATCCCACTGAGGCCGGCGGTCGATTGGACCGCGCTGGGCGAATACACATCGGACGCCCCTGCGCTCCAACGGACGAGCGTGGAGGAGCTTCCGAACCAGAGAGTTCCTTCCGGGCCGCTGACGAGCGGGCCGGCGAAACGAATCGGAATCCCCTCTGTCGTTCCGTGACAACGCATCTTCCCATCGGTCACCTGGCAGAGCGGACCGGCCTCGTCGGCTACTCGAGTTCGCGTGGCCCAGACAGAGCCGCGCTCGTCTTCGACGATTGCATTGAAGCGTCCGAGCGCGTTCGTGTAGTCAACCAGCTCTCCGTCCTTCACGCGGGCGAGATTCAAGCCGGTACCAAACCAAAGACTCCCATCGTGTCCGCCAAGCACCGAATAGACACTCGTGGGAGTAAACGGCGGCGTCGTATCGGCCGAAGCCAACGGCACGAAGCGCACGCCGTCGAAACGGAAGAGTCCCGTCGACGTGCCGATCCACACGTAGCCGTCCGCCGTTTGCGTGACTGCCGCCGGAGCGCCGCTCAGAGAGCCGTCCCGTATTCGCCATGCAGAATGCGCGTATTGGGAGAGGTGGCGCACATGATCGCCCGCAGACACCGGCATCGCTGCCGAGAGCAACAGGACAACGACGCAGGCGGTTCGCGGCATCGTCGGTGAAACTACTCCCGCTCGTGCTGGCGCGACCTCTTGAGATCCACGGGTGCCAGCCCGTTGTTTTCCTCAGGTGCCGATCAGGGGTCGACCGGCATCAGGCCACGACGAATGGCGATCGTCACGGCATGCGTGCGGTCGTTGGCGCCGAGCTTGTCCACCAGGTTCTTGATGTGGAAGTTCACCGTCGCTTCGGCGATTCCAAGATGATCGGCGATCTGCTTGTTGCGATGGCCGTCACGTATCAGCCGGAGCACGTCGAACTCACGCGCCGTCAGATCTTCGTCGCCAAGATGCTCCGCCAGGACGGCCGCGACTTCTGCAGGCACATGCCTGCGGCCGGCGTGAACCGAACGAATCACCGAGAGGATCTGCTCATTCGGCATGGTCTTGAGGAGGTATGCTGCCGCCCCGGATCGCATGGCGCGCTGAATCTCGCCATCCCCTTCCGACATGCTGAGCATGATGATCCGGGCGTCCGGAAACTCGCCGCGGATGGCAATGAGTGCGTCGGTGCCGTTCGTGCCGGGCAGTCGCAGATCCATCAGCGTGACGTCAGGACGATGCCTCCGGAATTCGGCGAGGGCCTGTTCGGCAGTGCCCGCCTGGGCGACGAGCCGCATGTCGGACTGAGCGTTGATGATCGTCCTCAATCCTTCACGAAAGACCGGATGGTCCTCAACGCTCAAGACTCGAATCGCGTTGATCTCTGCCATCGCAGTGCCTCCGCCGCCATCTTAGGCAAGCGCACTGGAACGTCAAGGGAATGAGTTTCATCGCACTTCACGAACGACGATTTGATTTCGAAGGAGTGACCGCTTCGGGTCGAAAACTGCCGGCGGCTAATCAGAATTCCTCACATACTGTGCTGATACCGCGCCTGCGCTCGAGAAGGTGATTCCGACACTGTCGCATCCGCCCGGCTTGTTGCCGTTGGCCGGACCGTTCTTGGCCGCCGCGTCTTGCATTGAACGTCGTTCAGATCGGTACGATACACCTGCCCGCGCCGGACTTCCTGCACGATCACGTCGTCCGACAGCGTCTTCGAGACGTACCGCGTCGGCCCCCGACGGGATGGCATGGATACTCGCCCCGACCGCGCTGATGAGAGCGCCGCGGAGGAGGTCTCGCTGCCGTGATGACCGACGATCAGCACATCGGCATATAGATGTTGCGAACCAGCACTGCAGCAGCTTCGCCTCGAGTGAGTCCGCCTTCGGCGCCTCGGTGGGTGGCGCGCGATCGCCACCCGGCGCATCACCCATGAAGAGCGCGTTATGCCTGCCCGAGCGTAAATCGAACCACCAGGGCTGTTGCGGTTCGGATTCTGGGCACCACGACCAGTCGCGCAGACGAACGACGAGAAAGGACCTGCGGGCCCCGGGAGAATGCATAGAGAGTTCCGGCGTCCGTTATCCATGTCCCGAGCCCTGCCGCCCCGGCGAGTGTATGAGCAGCTCAGGTGCTTGCTATCCATGCCCCGACGCGCACAAGGATGACGAGAACCAAGGTTAAGCAAAGCAAAGAAAGGCACAGCCAGCTTCACGACCTGGTGTGGCGACGCGAATCCCTGGCGCTCCGCAAAACCAGCTCTGCTGCCGAACGTCCCGCCGTCGCTTCTATACAGTGCAACGCTAGCTGGAATACTGGATGGACTCATCGTCGACGCTCTCGCTATCCTCGACGCATGCGCGCGAAGTCCTCCGAGATCCCCTTTCGCTGTCCGATCTGTCGTTCTCAGGTGTTGGTGCAGCTGCACGACGCGAGGGACAAGCGACCAGTATTCCAATGCGGAGGCTGCTCGGTATTATTTCGAGATCCAGCGGCGTTCACGAGGCACGAGCCATTCGCGGGAAGCGTAGCCACGCCCGACTTCAGGCATATTTTGGGCAAACCGCCGACAGATTCCACCGGCTAGTGAACGACTAAGCTCTTGGCCGGGAGAATGAAATCTCGCGGCAGTATCATCACTTTGATGAGAGGTCTTGCAACTTATCGATCTTCTCTCCCAGGTCCGTGACAACGGCCGCAAGCGCCGTAGTCCTCTCGAAGGGACGCGGCCGTGCAACGAAGCCGACAGTGCCTGTCACCTTAGGCCTGCACGCCAGGCACTGAGCAAGTGGACACTGCAGTGCGCGTCGATCGGCCGCCATGGGCCGCGAGACGCGAGACATGGTTCGGTTGAAACGCGTCCTCGTTTCGAATCACGTCATGCCACCGCCGCTACGGCGCGACCAAAAAACCGTGCGACTGACATCGAGCCTTCAGAGACTACTCCCCCCCAGTAGTCTCCGCCGCCAGAGCTGCCGAAAATCTCGGGAGATAGCCCAATTTCCTCGCTTGACCCCACTCCCTCAGCGCTCTAACGTGCGCGCGACTGGCGCGCCGCGCCCATTCGGCGGCTGACCGAGATTTCAGCCCACCCGCTGCAACCGCCCTCCCCGCGAACCGTCGCGACCCATCCCGCATCGCAGAGGTTCATTGGAATCGACATCCACGGCAGTGCTGCTACTCGATCGCACGAGCATTCGCGTTCCCCGTTCCCCTCGCTCTCCCGCTAATCACCACCGCCATCGAACCCGAAGCCCGGTGGGCTTCTGCTTCTGTTTCCCACCGAAGACCGCGCACAGTCCGAACCCGCGACCGCGCATAGTGACGGGAACCGCACCGGACCTCCAACCCGTCCTCCGTCTCTAAGCTCCATTCAGCTGCACGCACCGCGGCTCATAGCGACCTCCATGTCACCTCCCCACCCGCTCCCCCACGCCCACCTCAAGTCCCGCCAACTCCCCCGCAACCGGCTCACCCCGAAGGAGATTTCTCTCCTTCAAGCCGGGCGGCGTGTGAGCACCCTGCCTTTCCCGCACATTCGACTGGCCATCGACGAGCCGGCGCACCGGCACATCACTGAACAGCGCTCGAGGGGTGTTCGATTGCGTGACTGAGACAGACCGTCGGAGCGGCGGACGGCGAGGTGCGTCCGCGCGAAGCAGACGAGCGGAGGTAAGCACATGCCTGAGGAACAGGGATTGGGCAGCAGGACACATCACCGGCGCAACTTCGGCTGGGGGAAGTCGATGTTTCACGCCTACCGCAGCGCGCTCCGCGCGCACTACGGCGGACCGCGCTACGGCACCGAGGCCTCGCACGCAAGCCGCGTGCGCGATTTCATCACGTTCGTGAAAGAGAACGGCATCAATCGCTGGAACGACGTCGACGCGAAGCTCTACCACCGCTACGCCGAGGAGCTCAAGTCGAGAATGACGGCGGGCCAACTCGGCCAGCGCACCTGCATCGACCGGATCTCCACGCTCAATGCCGGATTGCACGCGCTCCGCGGCGATCGCCGGCTCTGGATCGCGCCCAAGGAGCTCTTCGGGCGACGCTGTAATGTCCGAAAGGAACCGCCGATCGGGCTCGAGCTCGAGACGGTCCTGCGCCTGGCCGAGGAGCTGCTGGCGGCAGGTCATCCGCGAGTCGCGAGCGCGGTCGAGTTCGCGCGCCTGTTCGGGATGCGATTCCGGGAGACGGCGCTGACCCCCATCAATGAGTGCCTCGACCGAGCCCGTCGGGAAGGCGTCCTTGACGTGCGCAAAGGCACCAAAGGCGGCCGCGGGAAGGACGTCGAGCGTCTGGTACCCGTCTCAGCGGAAGGTCTCAGGGCGCTCGAGCGAGCCGCCACGCTGATCGGGCGCAACGGCACCAACCTCATCCCGCCCGACTGGTCCTATCAGCGCTGGTACGACCACGCGCACCATGTCCTACGCCGACAAGGACCGAAGGTCGGACTCTCGAGCAAGTTTCACGACCTAAGGGCGGCGTATGTCTGCGAGCGATATCGAGTTCTGACCGGGCACGAAGCACCGGTGGTCGGAGGCCGACGCACGGCGCCGAAGCAGTCGCATCGTGATGCTACGGAGGCGCTGACGAATGCGCTCGGACACAACAGAACGGATCCGCTAGCGAGCTACTACGGGAGCAGCAGGTGAAGTGTGCCCGCCGATTTGGAGTACCTGTCCGCCCGCCCTGCGAGAAACGAGCACCTCGCGACACATCCCCTTTGATCGCGCGATGCGTGGCACATCCAACTCGGCGCCGGCTGGAATGAGTCTAGATCCGGAGGTCGAATCTTCGCTGGATACGACGGCGGATGGTGGCCATGCGACTCGCGCCGCGTACTCGGGCTCATAATTCTGGACAGAAGTAACTCTGCATCGTCCGACTCAGACAAACGCCAGTACTTTCGCTGAACGAGCACTGATCCTCGACAACGCCTGACCGGGGGGAGGCGTCTGTGAATCCGCTAGACATCAGAGCCTGGTTTGCGCTCGCTGCCGCAGCACTCAGCCTATCCGCATGTACCACCACGAAACAGTTCGCTGATATCGGGTTTCAGCCACCCGAGGGAAGCTACAAGCTCATCGTGATGCAGCCCGATATCTCGTTCGGCCTGCTGACTGCAGGCGGAGGCGTGGAACCGAACGAAGAGTGGACCAATCAGGCTCGCGCGAACGTCCTCAAAGCGCTGGTCGCACAACAGCAGGGGCGCGGTGGAGAAACGAGGATCGCCATGACCCTGTCTGACACCGGGGCCGATCAAGCGATGGTTGCGGATCTCTTCTGGCTGCACACGGCTGTTGGCAATTCGATCAGGATTCACAAGTATCTTGGCCATCGGCTGCCGACGAAGGCCGACAGGTTCGACTGGACGTTGGGCGAGCGGGCAGTCGAATTCGGCACCGCGACCCAATACGACTACGCGCTCTTCCTCCATGCCGAAGACACCGTCTTCTCCGGCGGCCGCGTGGCGTTGACGATGGCGAGTCTCCTCGGTTGCGCTGTCGGCGTGTGCATGCTGCCTCCTGGTGGGCAATATACGGCCTTTGTGTCGCTCGTTGATTTGCGGACCGGGAAGGTCGTCTGGTTCAACACGCTCATATCGAGCGTAGGGGACATGCGAACGCCCGAAGGCGCCGAGAAGATGGTCACGGCCTTACTCGAGAAGATGAAGCCAGGTCAGGCCGTGTCCGCCGCCGGCAGTTCTTGACGCGCGAGCGAAGGGCCGATCATGCATCACTATCGGCGCAGGACGTTGATGCTCCTCGCATTGTGCGGTTGCACCGCCTTTGGAAGCGCGCCAGCAGTCCTCGCGCGAGTCTTGCCAACTGATCTCACTCCTCTGGTAGTGCGCGGCTACGGCCCAACCGATTCTGATGAGCGGGGCCTGTGGCAGGCCTTTGACACGCTCGAGGAGCGCTTGGCTGCGTCTAATTTGCTCGTCGACGATCCTATCCTGAAGGCCTACGTTCAGCACGTTACTGAGCGGTTGCTCGGAGACGTCGCCTCTGATCTCCGCATCTATATCGTCAGGAATCCGGACTTCAATGCCTCGATGGCCCCAAATGGAATGATGATCGTCCATACTGGCCTACTCGCCCGCATGCGGAGCGAGGCCCAGCTCGCCGCCGTGCTCGGGCACGAGTCCGGACACTACCTGCGGCGCCACTCCTTGCAGCAGTGGCGCAGCGTCAAGACAAGAACGGCGATCATGTCATTCGTCTCCCTTGGGGGTGCCGTCGCCAGTGCTTCCACCGGGTACAACTGGTACGACTTAGCCAACTCCATCAACAACGCCCTGTTGCTCTCCATCTTTTCTTTCAGCCGCGAGCAGGAATCCGAAGCTGATGCATACGGTCTCCAGCTGCTGCGAGAAGCGTCATACCCACCAACAGCGGCGGGCGAAATCTGGAGGCAGGTGATCGAGGAACGAAAGGCCAGCGCGGCAGCACGCAACAAACGCTACCACGACACCTCACGCTCGGCATTTTCGACCCATCCGCCTAGCGACGTGCGGATGAACGATCTCAATGAGACCACCGCCGCAGTCGAACGGGTTGATCCGAATGGCGCTCATTACGATGACGGCCGCACGGAATGGTCTGCGGCAATCTCTGAAGTGCGCCCCACGCTGATCGAAGAGCAGATCAAGCTCAATGATCCCGGCGCGAGTCAGTACCTGCTGGACAGCCTTGCTCAAGACGGCTGGGACAGCGCTCTTCGCTACTACGAAGGCGAGGTATATCGGTTGCGGGACGAGCCGGGCGACGCCGAACGAGCCGCACGAGCATACGCGACCGCGGTGGATTATGCGGACGTGCTACCGGAAGCCTATCGGGCGCACGGCTACGCGCAACTGAAGGCCGGAAACACTGATGAGGGTCGTCGCGCGCTGGCTCGTTACCTCGAGTTGCGACCGGACGCGGCAGACGTCGAGATGGTCCGCTTTTCCATGGGACAGTGATCGTATGGACGGATACTATCGTATGCGAATTCTAGTTCTTCTCCTTGCTGCCGCTCACTTGCTCGCGGGCTGCGTCGCCGGTTACACGCTTGTGCCTCCTGGCCGTGTTTCCGTATCTCGGGGCGCCATGCTGGTGGAGCCCTCGATCGCGTGGAACAAGTCTCCGCGTACGCCGTTCGACATCGCCACTGAGGAGAGCTGGACTCAGAACGGGCCATTGTTGGATTCCATCACATTCATCGGAGCGGTCCGCGACGGCGACGCGATCGCCAAGCAGCGGCCCAAAGACGACCGCAAGGTTCCCGTATTTCGCGCAGGCATGACACCGCAGGATCTCGTCTCAATGATCGAGACGTATTATCGGATCAAGGCAGGGGTCACCGTGTTCGAAGCGACAGGCGTCAAACCTGCATCGTTCCTCGGTACAACGGGCATACAGTTCGATTACACCTATGTCGGCATGGACGAGGTCAAGAGGAGCGGCCGTGTGTTGCTCGCGATCGTCGGCGACAAGCTCTACCTGATGTCTCTCGACGGTGCTGCCCTTCACTACTTCGAATCAGCGCTGCCGGAATTCCAGGCTCTAGTCGCCTCAGCCGCCCTGTCCTAAACAAAGCCGCACCTCCGCGTGCTCGCTGTTGGCCGACGTGCGATTGAGCCAATAGTGCGCAGCTGAGGATGTCTAGTTAGCTATTACATCGAGATACACGCGAGATGACAGCAACGATCCCTATGCTTCTTGGGAAGGCCCTGAAGACATACGAGCCACTTCTCGATTCCGTCTTGCCGGGTGGATCAAAGTGGTGGCGAGCATCCGGTGATTGCCTGGAGACCTGCCCCTACTTCCGGCGGTGCAAGGGATGGGGGCCTTCACAAAGGCTATGCAGCGACAGCTGGAAGTTCACGCCCGCGACCAGGGATGCGACCCGGGTGTTGGCTCACGTGTTTCAACACTTCGACTACTATGATCGCGGTGATTACAGTGGGGACGATCGAGTAACGCGCATCCTAGCTAGTGAGCTCATGACGATATTCACACTGGTGGACTGCGACGATTTGAAACCCTCGGAAGTGAGGCGAATAGTTAAAGCTCGGCTACTGCAAGCCGAATTCAAATCGAAGCTATTCGCGCTATGGGACGGGTGCTCCTTGAATGGCATTCCCTTCTCGGATGAGCACCTCGTTGCTTCACACATTCTTCCGTGGGCCAGCTGCGAGAAAAAGTCGGAGCGCGTTGATGAGTACAATGGTTTCCTTCTTCCGCCGAACTATGACTACGTTTTCGACCGACACCTAATATCGTTTGATGAGCAAGGACAACTTCAATCCATTCCGGCTCTGGACGACCTATATGCGACCCTGGGGATCGATACAAAGGCGAGAATCTTTTTGAAGGAGCGCAATCAGGGCTATCTCGAATACCATCGCAAGGGATTTCAGGAAAAATCGGCAGTGCTGATGGCACGTAAAGCCGGCATTCATCCCACGTAGCGTACCGTCGCGTCGGAAGTAATTGCTGTTTCGGTGTGGAATAGACACGGTCGTCCTTACTTGCCGAAAGCCGGATATCGGCCCGATGAGCCTGAAATTTCGATCTCGCCGCCCCTAACAGAGCTGTTATCGTAATTGCGCAATCTCATCGCTCACTTCGAGTGAGCCCACCGCGCCTCCGGTGACAGAGGCTGCTCCACCCGCAACGCGGACCGGAGCCCGCTGAGCCAGCCACTCAGCGCGTTTCCCCCAGGTTGGCCACCTGATCCGTGCCTCGCTCTCTGCCTCGAACCGTGCCTTGAACTCTGCCTCGATCCCCTCGGAGGGTCGCATCGATCCTCTTGGGGATCCCTGCGTCCGACTTCTCCGGGGCGCTCGAGCCCCGAGAAGCTGACCCCGCGAAACAGCCTTCCGGGTTTTTCCCCGTCTTCTTCCGTGCATGGAAAGCGACGCCGTGTCCGTTTGCGACCGGCGTCTTTCGCGGCTTTCCGGGAGACCCTGTCATGACACTCCTCACCCGGCGTGAAGCCGACACCGCCGAAGCGTTCTTTCTCACCTGCAAGTCCCGTTCGTATGGCAATTCACCGACTCGCTCTGGCGCATCTGCCGAAGAGAAGCTCACCGCCTGGATCGACTCCAACCCCGATCTTGCGCTCGATGTCCTCACCAGACTCGATCCGCGCGCCATCGGCGTTCCCGAAAGCGTCGTCGAGGACTTCGCGCGCCGCGCCCGCTACCAGGTCTTTGCCGACTACCCCTGTCCTGGCCGGCCCTAGCTGACCGCTCGGCACTCCGCTCCTTCGGGGAAGCAACTTGCTTCCCCGATTCCAGGTTCGCTCTCGCGGTGCACGCGTCTCGCTTCTCTGCCTGCTGTGCGCCGCCCGTACGAGGTTCATCCCATGAAGTTCTACGTTCAGGATCGCGGCGAGTACCGCGATGCCACCCACGAGGAGCTGCTCGCTGCCGTGAAGGCCGCCATGAACCAGCGCTTCCGCAAAGGCCGCCACCTGGCGAGCCCCACCGACTCGGTCGACTTCCTCAAGGCCCAGCTCGGCGACCTCGAGCACGAGGTCTTCTGCGTCCTCTGGCTCGACAACCGCCATCACATCCTGCGCTTCGATCCACTCTTCCGCGGCACTGTCGACGGCGCGAGCGTGCATCCGCGCGAGGTCGTCAAGGAGGGCCTTGCCGTCAATGCCGCCGCCTGTGTGCTCGCCCACGTTCACCCGTCCGGGATCGGTACTCCGTCCGACGCGGATCAGCTCATTACCCGCCGCCTCAAGGACGCCTTGGGCCTCGTCGACATCCGCGTCCTCGATCACATCATCGTGGGCGAGGAGTGCATCTCGATGGCCCAGAGAGGCCTGATTTGAGCCGCTTCCGCAGTGCTTTCTCCGAGCGCCGGTGTGTTCTCACTGGCGCTCCCCTTTTTGCTTCTTGAGGCCTGACACGATGAACGCTACGCCATTGAATCCGCGCCTGCCCCGATTCGTCGATGTGAAACCGCGCTGCCGCGGCCACTGGGCCGAGATCCTGCACCCGTTCCTCGGCGATTCGATCCACCCTGCGCTCGAGCGTCGACCGCGCCATGCACCCTGTCCGCGCTACGGCGGCAAGGATGGCTTTCACCTCTACCGCGACTTCGACGAGACCGGCGGCGGCTACAGCAACGGCGAGCTCAGGGGATTCGCGGACGGCTTCGATCTGCTCGCGTGGGCACTCGGGATCAGCACGCTCGATGCACTGAACCGCGTCGCGGCACATCTCGGTGTGGTTGATCGCGACCGCCGCATCCGCACCGAGCGACACGATGTCCGGGAACCGTCACCGATCACGAACTCCGCATCGCACTCCGATGCTGCGGATCGGCACCGTACGCTGCACCGCCTGTGGGCGGAAGCAAAGCCCCTCGATCACCCGGAAGCGCGAGTCGCGCGCCGTTATCTGCGCCGACGCGGCCTGCACGCCGGCGACGACGATCTCCCCACGTGCCTGCGTCTGCATCCGCGCCTGCCCTACTGGATGCCTGCCGGCGACGCACGAGAACTCCGCAAGCTCGGCGACTTTCCCGCGCTCCTCGCCCAAGTCCGCGCGCCCGACGGCTCTTTAGTCACGCTCCAGCGCACGTATCTCACTGCGGAAGGCACCAAGGCTCCCGTGCCGGCGCCGCGCAAGCTCATGCCCGCCGCGCGCTCACTGCACAGCGCCGCGATCCAGCTGGACCGCTGCGCTTCGATCCTGCACGTGACTGAAGGCCTCGAGACCGCACTCGCGGTGCGTGAGGTCGTGGGTCCTTCGGTGTGGGCACTGCTCAGCGCCGTCTCCATGCCGCGCTTCGACGTGCCTGAGGGCGTCGAGCAGCTCGTGATCTGGGCCGACCGCGATCGCCCGAACCGTCTCGGCTATCGCACCGGCGAGCACGCCGCAAACCTCCTGGTCGAACAGGCGCGCCTGGCCGGTTGTGCCGTGACTGTCTTTGTACCGCCGTACTCGATCCCGCACGGCCAGAAGAGTCTCGACTGGCTGGATGTCCTGAACGCGCACGGCTTCGCTGGGTTTCCGATCGTCCGTCTTCGACCGCCGCACCGGACTCGAATCGCCGCTCCGGCCCTGCCAATCCGCGACTCTGACGAGACCCGAGGTTGAGCGGATTCATTCCTCCTGGCGGCCCCGTTTGTCGTCGCGAAATCGCCGCGATCGGCCCGGATTTCCGCACGCCCTGTGCCGGGACCTCGTGGCATCGTAATTCGCACAACCAAGGAGCTACCAGTGACCACCGGAACCGCTGACACCGTCGCGACACCGGAACCTGCGGCCCCGCGGCCGCGTCCCGAGCCGGGCAGTCGTCCCTTCATCGCCCGCGTGCTGAAGCTGAAGAGCCATCACGCGCAGCAGGTGCTCGAGTTCGACTTCAAGTCCACCGCCGCCGATCTCTTCACGCTCACCTACATGACCCGCGTGCGCGAGCGGCACGATCTGGCCGACGAGGCTGAGGCGCTCATGGCGGCACTGCTCCAGGAATACCTCGCGGGCATCCGCGAGGCGATTGCCGCGGCCGACCGCGAGATCGCCGCCTTCGCGCTCCAGGACATCGAGATCGAGTACACCCGGGCCCAGGCCATGACCGTGCAGGTCACGACCCCGCATGCTAACCAGTATCTGAGCCTCGTGCTGCTGCTCGATGAGCTCATGTACCGCCTCGACGTACTGCACATCACCGGCGTCATCGATACCCGCACCAAGTTCGAGCGCACGATCGACTGGAAACGCAAGCTCCGTCGCCTCACTCGCGCGCTCCATGCGCGCACCTCTGAGGTGAACGAGCTCCTCCGCGCCGCTCAGTCCGTCATGACGATCCCGGAGCATGCGCCTGCTGAAAGCACGACATCACCCAGCTTGTCCGCATCGGACATTCCCGAGCCCTCTCTGACGGAGTACTCGGTTCGGCTGGACAAGCGCAGCCATCACGAGGCTTGATCCGATCTGGCGCTGCGCCTGACGGGATTACGCAGCGTCACCTGTTCGCCCCTGGCCATTACACGGCATCAGGTCCTCTTCCGATCGTTCTCCATCCTGCGGTCCGAGCGACCGCACTCCCTGCCGGTATTGCCCGGCTCATCCACTACGAACGCCGTCTGCAGCATCGCAGGTGGCATTCACCAGGAGTATCTCCATGTCCAAAGGCATCAACAAAGTGATCCTCATCGGCAATCTCGGTGCCGACCCCGAGCTCAAATACCTCCCGAGCGGCGCTGCCGTCGTCAACCTCTCGCTCGCGACCTCCGAGTCCTGGAAGGACAAGCAGAGCGGCGAGAAACAGGAACGCACCGAATGGCACGCCGTGTGTCTCTTCGGTCGGCTCGCTGAAGTCGCCGCCGATTACCTGACCAAGGGCGCGCAGGTCTACCTCGAGGGACGCCTGCACACGCGCAAGTGGCAGGACAACCAAGGTGGCGAACGCACTGCGACTGAGATCATCGCGAGCACGCTGCAGATACTCGGCTCGCGCAATGCTCCGTCCGCTCAACCCGCGCGCAACGGGCAGCAGGCCGGCAAGGCGCAGCCCGCACCCGGCACTAACTCCCGAGCGCCCGCGCGCCAGGGCGCTTTTGCGCCGAAGGGCGGAGCGACTCGAGCAGCCGCGGCTGCGGCCGACTTCGACGACGACATCCCGTTCTGAGTGATCCGGCTACCCTTCAATCCGATCCCTGCTGGCGTCTGTTACGGACATCGATTCGCTGCAGACGCCGGCGGGGACGCAAGGAACATACCCATGCAGAGTCCACCCCGAAAGACCGTTCTCATCCGCAACGACGACGGCACGACCGACGCCTACATACCCTTCTCCGAACGGCTCCCGGCGTTTCTCGAGCGCTATCCCGTCGAGCAGGACTACGCCGTGATCATCGAGCAGCGCGAGGCCTCCGCGCTTCTGCCGTCGCTATTCGAGCTCTATCGCGCAGCGATCGCGGCCGGCCACAAACCCGCAGACGTCGGTCTGCCCGAACTGGACAAGTTTCCGCAGGTCGTGTTCACCGCCAAACTCGTCCGCAACGGTCAGCTTCTGCGTTCGGCCTCGGCCAAGCGCGACGTCGTGTTCTACAAGGACTGGGAAGTCGGCGAGACCGCCGCCTTCCAGCGCCTTCTTGCTTCCCTCGGCTTCGGCAGCAGCGAGTTCGATCGCGACGAAGCGCACGACCAGCGCGACCAGGGACTGCGCACGGAGCTTCGCGCCCTGCCCGCCGAGTCTGCAACCAACAAGGTGCCATCAGATATCGAGTCACCGGTCGCAGCCGCGGCCACTGACGGACCGCGACCGCCGACACCCCAGCTTCGCCGACAGATCCGCGATCTGGCCGCCCAGCTCAACGTCGCCGTGCCAACGCTCGAGACCCACGCCGAGGCCCTCGAGATCTATCAGGACCTCCTCCGTCGAGCGAACGATCGCACCGCCAGCCGAGTCACGCAGTCCGCAACCGACGCCGCTGCGTAGGCGCGCGCCCTTTCCGATAGCACTCCTCTCCGGAGCGCCGCTCTCGCCTGGCGCAAACACCGATTGCCAGCGGATGTTCGCTTCCCTGGCCCGTTCCGAGGGCGCCGCTCGGCGGTGCCCTCGTACCCTCTTCGTTGACCACGCCGAGGCGCCCGCGGCCTCGGCCACAGGAGTCTTCACTCATGCGCATCTACCCGACCCACATCGCCGCCTACGACCGCTGCCGGCGACAGTACTGGTACGCCTACGTGCTGCGGATCCGCAGCGCGATCGACAACGCCAACCTGATCTTCGGCCGCACCGTCCACGAGGTCATCGCAGCCTTCGTCCGTGCGCGCACGGCAGGCATCAATCACGACGCGGTTCAGGCTTTCGAGAGAGCCTGGCAAACCGCGACGCGCGAGCGCGAGATCAACTACTCCGCCGCCTGGAGCGGCGAAGCATTGCTCGCGACCGGGCGTCGGCTCGTCGAGCTCTTCGTCGATCTGTGGCCCACCCTGAACCTGCGCCCGCTCGTGGACGACCAGGGCGAGCCCGTGATCGAGCGCAAGCTCGTGATGCCGATCGCATCGGATCTCGAGCTCGGCGGCATTCTCGACTTCGCGGGGATGAACGATGCCGGCGAGATCGTCGTCATCGACTTCAAGACGCCGGCGAAGGCGGTCGATCAGGACTTCGCGCTGGTGGACGACCAGACGCTCGCTCAGCAGCTGCTGCTCGAACACCATGCCGAGTCGCTCGGCATCGAGCGGGTTGACCGCACCGGCTTCATGGACCTCGTGAAGCGCAATGTCCCAACGCGCACGGACGCGCAGGGCCCGATCGTCGAGCCGCCGATCCTCGTCCCGCGCCGCTCCGACGCGCATGTGCAGGAGTTCCGCCATAAGCTCATCTGCATGGCCGATGCGATCGGCCGTGGGATCTTCCCCCGCGATCCGGGCGCGGCGTACGAGACGCCGTGCGCGCTGTGCGATTTCAGGCGCCTTTGCTACTTCGGCGATACGGCCGATCTGATGATTCCGCTCGAAGCCCAGGGTCTGCTGCCGCACGCGGCCTGAGCGGACAAGGTCTCCGACCTTGGCGATTGCGGAGGCTTGCATTACATTATATTTGTGGTAATACCAGCGGAGGACATCACTGATGAGCATCACCCACACGCTGACCAGTAAGGGTCAGGTCACGATCCCGAAGCGAATCCGCGAGACCCTGGGTCTTCGTCCTGGCAGCCAGGTTGCGTTCGAGGTCAATGACCGCGGCGCGATCGAGATCCGCAAGGCTGGCAAGGACGGTGGCGCGAAGCGGGCCCGTGGTAAGGATCGCTTCGAGCGCGCGCGCGGGCGCGCCACGGTCAAGTGGAGCACCGAAGAGCTGATGCGCCTGCTGCCTTTCCAGCACAGTGGGATCCGAAGCTTGGAATTCACGTGACTTGAAGTCGCGGC
>JADMIO010976122.1_pt1 | contig 57045 bp, 41 predicted proteins | sample 8958161 | NCBI WGS metagenome assembly JADMIO01 (sample SAMN16585339, study PRJNA669376) | soil metagenome | isolation source: Crop rotation soil | place: USA: Cullars Rotation, Alabama | collected 2011 | reverse complement strand
CGCGGTGCGCGCGGTCGACGCGGCGGGCAACGTCGACCCCACGCCCGCCACCGCGTCGTGGACCATCGACACGTCCGCCCCGGACACGACGATCACCGCGGCCGAGCCGTCACCGACGACCGACCCGACCGGCGACTTCACCTTCACCTCGAATGAAGCCGGATCGAGCTTCCAGTGCAGCGTCGATGGTGGCGCGTTCATCGCCTGCGCCTCGCCGTTCTCCACCGCCGCGCTCGCCGATGGATCGCACACCATCGCCGTGCGCGCGATCGACGCCGCCGGCAACGTCGACCCCACGCCCGCCACCGCGACCTGGATCCTCGATCGCGCAGCGCCCGACACGACCATCACGTCGGCCGAGCCCAACCCGACGAGCGATCCGACCGCCGACTTCACGTTCACCGCGAGCGAGCCCGGATCCACCTTCCAGTGCAGCGTCGATGGCAGCGCGTTCACCGCCTGCACCACGCCGTTCTCCACCGCGGCGCTCGCCGATGGCGCGCACACGTTCGCTGTCCGCGCGATCGATCCGGCCGGCAACGTCGATCCCACGCCCGCCACCGCGAGCTGGGTGCTCGATCGCGCCGCGCCCAACACCACGATCACCAGCTTCGAGCCCTCGCCGACGAGCGATCCGACCGGTGACTTCACCTTCACCGCGAGCGAGCCCGGATCGACCTTCGAGTGCAGCGTCGACGGCGGCGCCTTCGTCGCGTGCGTGACGCCGTTCTCCACCGCCGAGCTCACCGACGGCCCGCACACCCTCGCGGTGCGCGCGATCGATCCGGCGGGCAACGTCGACCCCACGCCCGCCACCGCGTCGTGGACCATCGACACGACCTCGCCCGACACCACCATCACCGCGGCCGAGCCCGATCCGACCCTCGATCCGACGGCTGATTTCACCTTCACGGCGAGCGAGCCGGGATCCACGTTCGAGTGCAGCGTGGACGGCGCCGCGTTCGTCTCGTGCACCACACCGTTCTCCACCGCAGCGCTGGCCGACGGCGCGCACACCTTCGCGGTGCGCGCGATCGACACCGCAGGCAACGTGGACCCCACGCCCGCCAACGCGAGCTGGACGCTCGATCGCGGCGCGCCCAACACCACGATCACCGTCGCCGAGGCTTCGCCGACGAGCGATCCGACCGGTGACTTCGCCTTCACCTCCAGCGAGCCCGGCTCGACCTTCGAGTGCAGCGTCGACGGCGGCGCCTTCGTCGCCTGCACGTCGCCCTTCTCCACCGCGCCCCTCGCCGACGGCTCGCACACGATCGCGGTGCGCGCGATCGACGCCGCGGGTAACGTCGATCCGACGCCCGCCACCGCGACCTGGATCGTCGACACCACCGCGCCCGACACCACGATCGTCAGCGCCGAGCCGTCACCGACCACCGATCCGACCGGCGATTTCACCTTCACCGCGAGCCAGCCGGGCTCGACGTTCCAGTGCAGCGTGGATGGATCGGCCTTCGCGAATTGCACGACGCCGTTCAGCACGGCCGCGCTCGCCGATGGCTCGCACACATTCCTTGTGCGCGCGATCGATCCTGCGGGCAACGTCGATCCCACGCCCGCCACCGCGACGTGGATCCTCGATCGCGCCGCGCCCGACACCACCATCACGGTGTTCGAGCCGTCGCCCACCAACGACCCGACCGGTGACTTCGCCTTCACCTCGAGCGAGCCGGGATCCACGTTCGAGTGCAGCGTCGACGGCGCCGCGTTCACCACCTGCACCACGCCGTTCTCCACCGCGGCGCTCGCCGATGGCTCGCACACGTTCCTCGTGCGCGCGACCGACGCGGCCGGCAACGTCGATCCGACGCCCGCGACGTACACCTGGACCGTCAACACCGCGACGCCCGACACGACGATCGTCACGGCCGAGCCCAACCCGACCAGCGACACGACCGGCGACTTCACCTTCGCCTCGAACCAGGCCGGGACCTTCGAATGCAGCGTGGATGGCAGCATGTTCGCCGCCTGCCCCGCGGTGTTCTCGACCGCGCCCCTCGCCGATGGATCGCACACCCTCAGCGTGCGCGCCGTGAACGGCGTGGGCACGCGCGACTCGACGCCCGAGGTCTACACGTGGGTGGTCGACACCGCGCTGCCGAACACCACGATCGCCACGAGCGAGCCGTCGCCGACCAGCGATCCGACCGGTGACTTCACCTTCACGTCGAACGAGCCCGGCGCGACCTTCCAGTGCAGCGTCGACGGCGGGGCGTTCACCGCGTGCCCGGCGACCTTCTCGACCGCCCCGCTCGCGGACGGCTCGCACACGATCGCGGTGCGCGCGGTGGATCAAGCCGGCAACATCGACGCCACGCCCGCCACCGCGAGCTGGACCGTCGACACCGGCGCGCCGAACACCACCATCACCAGCGCCGAGCCGAACCCGACCACCGACCCCACGGCCGACTTCACCTTCACCGCGAGCGAGCCCGGCTCCACCTTCGAATGCAGCGTGGACGGCGGCGCCTTCGTCGCCTGCACCAGCGCCTTCTCCACCGCGGCGCTCGCCGATGGATCGCACACCTTCGCCGTGCGCGCGATCGATCCGAGCGGCAACGTCGACCCCTCGCCCGCGACCGCCACGTGGGTCCTCGATCGCGCCGCGCCCGACACCACGATCACCGCAGCCGAGCCGTCGCCGACCACCGACCCGACCGCCGACTTCACGTTCACCGCGAGCGAGCCCGGATCGACCTTCCAGTGCAGCGTGGATGGCGCGGCGTTCGTCGCCTGCACCACCCCGTTCGCCACCGCCGCCCTCGCCGATGGATCGCACACGTTCGCCGTGCGCGCGGTCGACGCCGCCGGGAACGTCGATCCCACGCCGGCCACCGCCACTTGGATCCTCGATCGCAGCGTGCCCGACACGACGATCGTCACCGGCCCACCGGCCATCTCTTCCTCGTCGACCGGCGACTTCACCTTCACGTCGAACGAGCCCGCCGCGACCTTCGAGTGCCGCGTCGACGCGGGCGCCTTCGCCGCCTGCACCACGCCGTTCACCACCGCGCCTCTGCTCGACGGTCCGCACACCTTCGCGGTGCGCGCGCGCGACAGCGCGGGCAACGTCGACCCGACCCCGGCGACCTACGCGTGGACCGTCGACACCGTGCCGCCGAACACCACCCTCGTCACCAGCCCGCCGGCCACCACCAGCGATCGCACCGGCGACCTGACGTTCACCGCGAGCGAGCCCGGATCGACCTTCGAATGCAGCGTCGATGGCGGAGCGTTCGTCGCCTGCACCACGCCGTTCGCCACCGCCTCGCTCCCCGACGGTCCGCACACCTTCGCGGTGCGCGCGGTCGACGCCGCCGGCAACGTCGATCCCACGCCCGCCACCGCCTCGTGGATCGTCGACGGGACCGCGCCCGACACCACGATCGTGAGCGCCGAACCGAGCCCGACCACCGATCCGACGGGTGACTTCACGTTCACCGCGAGCGAGCCCGGCGCGACCTTCCAGTGCAGCGTCGACGGCGCGGCGTTCGTCGCCTGCACCACGCCGTTCAGCACCGCGGCGCTCGCCGATGGATCGCACACCTTCGCGGTGCGCGCCGTCGACGCGGTCGGCAACGTCGATCCGACGCCGGCGACCGCGACGTGGATCCTCGATCGCGCCCCGCCCGACACCACGATCACCGCGTTCGAGCCGGATCCGACCAACGATCCGACCGGTGACTTCGCCTTCACCTCGAGCGAGCCCGGATCCACCTTCCAGTGCAGCGTCGACGGCGCTGCGTTTGCCGCCTGCACCACGCCGTTCTCGACCGCCTCCCTCGCCGATGGCCCGCACACGTTCGCGGTGCGCGCGATCGACGCGGCCGGCAACGTCGATCCGACGCCCGCCACCTACGCCTGGACCGTGAGCACCACGACGCCCGACACGACGATCGTGAGCGCCGAGCCCAACCCGACCAGCGACACGACCGGCGACTTCACCTTCGCGTCGAGCCAGCCCGGATCGACCTTCGAATGCAGCGTCGACGGGGCCGCGTTCACCGCCTGCCCGGCGACCTTCTCGACCGCCCCGCTGGCCGATGGATCGCACACGATCAACGTGCGCGCCGTGAACGGCGTGGGCGCGCGCGACGCGTCTCCCGCCACGTACACCTGGATCGTCGACACCGCGCAGCCGAACACGACGATCGCGACCAGCGAGCCGAGCCCGACGAATGATCCGACGGGCGACTTCACCTTCACGAGCAACGAGCCCGGCGCGACGTTCCAGTGCAGCGTCGACGGCGGCGCCTTCGCCGCTTGTCCGGCGAGCTTCTCGACGCTCCCGCTCGCCGATGGCGCGCACACGATCGCGGTCCGCGCGATCGACGCGGCCGGCAACATCGACGCCACGCCGGCCACCGCCACGTGGACCGTCGACACCGCCGCGCCGAACACGACGATCACCGCGGCCGAGCCGTCGCCGACCACCGACCCGACCGCCGACTTCACGTTCACCGCGAGCGAGCCCGGATCGACCTTCGAATGCAGCGTCGATGGCGGCGCCTTCGTCGCCTGCACCAGCGCGTTCTCCACCGCCGCGCTGGCCGACGGCGCGCACACGTTCCTTGTGCGCGCGATCGATCCCTCCGGCAACGCCGACCCCACGCCCGCCACCGCGACGTGGATCCTCGATCGCGCCCCGCCGGACACGACGATCACGAGCGCCGAGCCCTCGCCGACCAATGACCCGACCGGCGACTTCACGTTCACGGCGAGCGAGCCCGGATCGACCTTCGAATGCAGCGTCGACGGCGCGGCGTTCACCGCCTGCACCACCCCGTTCTCCACCGCCGCTCTGCCCGACGGCCCGCACACCTTCGCGGTGCGCGCGATCGACGCGGCCGGCAACGTCGACCCGACGCCGGCCACCGCGAGCTGGACGGTCAGCACCGCCACGCCCGACACGACGATCACCGCGTTCGAGCCCAACCCGACGCGCGATCCGACCGGCGACTTCACCTTCGCGTCGAACCAGCCCGGGACCTTCGAATGCAGCATCGACGGCGGCCCGTTCGTCGCCTGCCCGGCGAGCTTCTCCACGGCGACGCTCGCCGATGGATCGCACACCCTCAGCGTCCGCGCGGTGAACGGCGCGGGCGTGCGCGACTCGACGCCCGAGGTCTACACCTGGGTGGTCGACACCGCGGTCCCGAACACCACGATCGCGACCAGCGAGCCCTCGCCGACCAGCGATCCGACCGCCGACTTCACCTTCACGAGCAACGAGCCCGGCGCGACGTTCGAGTGCAGCGTCGACGGCGGCGCCTTCACCGCCTGCCCCGCGACCTTCTCCACCGCCCCGCTCGCCGACGGCCAGCACACGCTGTCCGTCCGCGCGATCGACGCGGCCGGCAACGTCGACGCCACGCCTGCCACCGCGACGTGGACCCTCGACACCGGTGCGCCGGACACCGCCATCACCGCGGCGGAGCCGTCACCGACCACCGATCCGACCGGTGATTTCAGCTTCACCGCGAGCGAGGCCGGTTCGACCTTCGAGTGCAGCGTCGACGGCGGCCCGTTCACCGCGTGCGCCACGCCGTTCTCGACCGTCGCGCTGATCGACGGCGCGCACACGTTCGCGGTGCGCGCGGTCGATCGCGCCGGCAACGTCGACGCGACGCCGGCCACCGCGACGTGGGTGCTCGATCGCACCGCGCCCGACACCACGATCACCGCGTTCGAGCCCAACCCGACCAACGATCCGACCGGTGACTTCACCTTCGTCTCGAGCGAGCCCGGATCCACCTTCCAGTGCAGCGTCGACGGCGCCGCGTTCACCAGCTGCACCACGCCGTTCTCGACCGCATCTCTCGCCGATGGCTCGCACACGTTCGCGGTTCGCGCGATCGATCCGGCCGGCAACGTCGATCCGACGCCCGCCACGTACACCTGGACCGTCAGCACCGCGACGCCCGACACCACGATCGTCAGCGCCGAGCCGAACCCGACCAATGACTCGACCGGCGACTTCACCTTCGCCTCGAGCCAGCCGAACGCCACGTTCGAGTGCAGCGTCGACGGTGGAGCGTTCGTGGCCTGCCCGTCCTCGTTCTCGACCGGGCCGCTCGCCGACGGCACGCACACGATCAGCGTCCGCGCGGTGAGCTCGCTCGGCGTCCCCAACGCCACGCCGGAGACGTACACCTGGGTGGTCGACACGGTGCCGCCGGAGACGACGATCGCGACCAGCGAGCCTTCGCCGACCAGCGATCCCACGGCCGACTTCACGTTCACGAGCAACGAGGCGGGCGCGACCTTCGAGTGCAGCGTCGACGGCGCGACCTTCACCGCCTGCCCCTCGACCTTCTCCACGAGCGCGCTCCCCGACGGCACGCACACCCTCGCAGTGCGCGCGATCGACGCGGCCGGCAACGTCGACGGCACGCCCGCCACGGCGACCTGGATCCTCGACGGCGTGCCCAACGCGGTCGATGACCTCGCGACCACCAGCCCGATGACCGCGGTGATCGTGCCGGTGCTCGCCAACGACACCGGCCTGAACGACCCGCCGATCACCGTGAGCATCACGCGCATCGCCGCGAACGGCACCGCGGTGGTGAACGGCGATCAGACCGTCACGTACACGCCGAACGCCGCGTTCGCCGGCATCGACACGTTCGTGTACCGCGTCAGCGACGTCGAAGGCGACGCCGACACCGCGACCGTCACCGTCACCGTCTCCACGGGAAATCGTGCGCCGATCGCCGCCGACGACACGGCGAGCACCGACATCGACGCGCCGGTGACGATCGACGTGCTCGCCAACGACAGCGACGTCGACGGCGACCCGCTCAGCGTGATCGCGGTGATCCCGTCGGCCGACGGGACGCCGGTGATCGACGCGGGCGGCACCGTCACGTACACGCCGCGCGCGGGCTTCGCCGGCACCGATCGCTTCCGCTACACGATCCAGGATCCGAGCGGCGCGACGGCCACCGCGACCGTGACCGTCGAGGTCGGCGTCGACACCGACGGCGACGGGCTCACCGACATCCGCGAGGGCGTGATCGGCACCGACCCGCTCAACCCCGACACCGACGGCGACACCATCCGTGACGGCGTCGAGGTGAACATCACGATCACCGATCCGCTCAGCGACGACAGCGACAGCGACGGCGTGACCGACGGGGCCGAGGACGTCGATCAGGACGGCGTGGTCGACACGGGCGAGACCAGCGCCCGCTCGATCGACACCGACGGCGACGGCGTGCAGGACGGCACCGAGCTCGGCCTGACGATGCCGGGCGGCAACGACACCGATCTCGGGCTGTTCGTGCCGGACTCGGATCCGAGCACCACCACCGACCCGACCAGCGCGGACACCGACATGGACGGGCTCAGCGACGGCACCGAGGACGGCGATCACGACGGTCGCCGCGACGTGTCGGAGCCCGATCCGAACGACGGCGACACCGACGACGACGGCGTGATCGACGGCAGCGAGCCGAGCTGGAACAGCGACGTCGACATGGACGGCCTGATCGCCGCGCTCGATCCCGACGCCGACGACGACGGCGTCTTCGACGGCACCGAGCTCGGCCTCACCGCCGCCGCGATGGACACCAACACCGCCCGCGGCGTGTTCGTGCCGGATCTCGATCCGACGACGACCACCGATCCGAACGACGCCGACACCGACGACGGCACGGTCACCGACGGCGCCGAGGACCTCAACCACAACGGCCGCATCGATCCGGGCGAGACGAACCCCAACGATCCGAGCGACGACGTCCTGCTGGTCGACACCGACGGCGACGGCCTGAGCGACGTCGAGGAGCGCGCGATCGGCACCGATCCGAACGACGCCGACACCGACGACGACGGCGTGATCGACGGCGACGAGCCGAACTATCGCGTCGACACCGATAACGACGGCACGATCAACGCGCTCGATCCGGACTCGGACGGCGACGGCATCTTCGACGGCACCGAGCGCGGCGTGACCGCGCCGGACGCCGACACCGACGTGAACGCGGGCGCGTTCGTGCCCGACGCCGATCCGACGACGACCACCAACCCGCTCCTCCCCGACTCGGACGCGGGCGGCGTGCCCGATGGCATCGAGGACTCGAACCACAACGGGCAGATCGATCCGATGGAGACGAACCCCAACGATCCGAGCGACGACGTGCCGATCCTCGACACCGACGGCGACACCATCCCCGACAGCGTGGAAGGCACCGGCGACGCCGACGGCGACGGGATCCCCAACTTCCGCGATCTCGACTCGGACGGCGACAACATCCCGGACCGCGGTGAAGCGGGCGACGGCGACCTGCGCACGCCGCCGCGCGACACCGACGGCGACATGACGCCGGACTATCTCGACACCGACAGCGACAACGACACGGTGCCCGACATCGTCGAGGCCGGCGACACGGATCCGCTCACGCCGCCGGTCGACACCGACAGCGATGGCGACGCCGACGTGGTCGACGTCGACAGCGACGGCGATCTCGTGGGCGACGCGACCGACAACTGCCGCCTCGTCTCGAACGCGCTCCAGTCCGACGCCGACGGCGACGGCATCGGCGACGCCTGCGACGACGCCAACCCGCAGGACATGGACGGCGACGACGTGCCCGACGCCAACGACAACTGCCCGGCGGTGGCCAACCCCGATCAGGCCGATCTCGATCAGGACGGGCTCGGCGACGCGTGCGATCCGGACGACGACAACGACGGCTTCGAGGACGACTTCGGCGTGTCCGGCGGCGGCTGCGCGTGCTCCTCGCAGACGACGAGCCAGGGAACGCCGATCGGATCGCTGTTCGCCCTCGCCTTCGTGCTCGCCCTGGTGCTGCGCAGGAAGGGCGTGGTGCTGGCCCTCGTGCTCGCTTTTTTCGCCCCGTTCACCGCCTCCGCGCAGACGGCGGAGCGCCAGCGCTTCTCGATCGATCGCCTGCGCCTGGCGATGGATCGCGACGGCTTGCTCGACGTCGAGTGGGGCGGCATCCCGTCGCACCTCAGCTGGGACGCCGCGCTGTGGATCGGCGTGATGGATGATCCGCTGATCGTCTATCGCCAGCAGAACGACGATCGCTCGCGCACGGGGTCGCTCGTGCACCAGCGCGTCGGCGGCAGCCTGATGGGATCGATCGCGCTGTGGGATCGCGTCGAGCTGGGCGTGGAATTGCCGGTGATCCTGTACCAGCGGCGGAGCGACACGACGACCGGCATCACCAACATCATCCCGCTCTCGCTCGGCGGGCTGGGCGATCTGCGCCTGGTCGCCAAGGTCGGCTTCCTCAACCAGGCCGATCATCTGATCGACGTCGCGGTCACGCTGCGCCTCGCGCTGCCGACCGCTTCCTCCGATGCCTACCTCGGTGAGTCGCGCGTGACGTTCGCGCCGGAAGCGGTGGTCTCGCGCGCGTTCGGCAGGCTCCGCTTCGGCTTCAACCTCGGGGTCCAGACGCGCGGCTTCAGCGAGATCGCCGATCTCGTCGTGCGCGAGGAGATGTTCGTGCGCATCGGCGCGGGCTATCGCTTCGAGGACATCCCGCTCGAGCTCGACGCCTCGCTCTCCGGCGCGACGTCGCTCAGCGATCCGTTCGGGCCCAAGAACCAGAACCCGGTCGAGTGGATCGGCTCGGTCTCGTATCTCTTCGGCAACGTCCTCGCCTTCATCGGCGGCGGCGCGGGCCTGGTCGAGGGCTTCGGCTCGCCCGACTGGCGCATGCTCGCCGGCGTTCGCTACGCGAACCGCAGCCCTGCCGAGCCGAAGATCGAGCCCAAGATCGAGCCCAAGATCGAGTGCCCGCTGGGCCCCGAGGACTACGACGGGTTCCAGGACGACGACGGCTGCGCGGACCCCGACAACGACGCCGACGGCATCCTCGACGGCGCCGACAAGTGCAAGAACGAGCCGGAGACGATGAACGGCCTCGAGGATCTCGACGGCTGCCCCGACGAAGATCCGGACAACGATCGCATGGTCGCGCCGGCCGACAAGTGCCCGACCGAGCCCGAGGACAAGGACGGCTTCGAGGACGACGACGGCTGCCCCGATCTCGACGACGATCAGGACGGCGTGAAGGACACCGCCGATCGCTGCCGCCTGGAGAAGGGCCCCGCGGAGAACCAGGGCTGCCCGGACACCGATCGCGACGGCGACACCGTGGTCGATCGGCTGGACAACTGCCCCGACGAGAAGGGCGAGGTGAAGAACAACGGCTGCGCCGTGAAGCAGCAGGTGGTGATCAAGGCCGATCGCCTGGAGATCCTCGACAAGGTGCTCTTCGAGACGAACAAGGACGTCATCAAGCCGCAGTCGTTCGCGCTCTTGAACAACGTCGGCTTCGTGCTCTCGAAGCACCCGGAGATCCCGCTGATCCGCGTCGAGGGACACACCGACGACCAGGGCGACGACGCGCACAACCTCGACCTCTCGAACCGCCGCGCGATGTCGGTCGTGAAGTATCTGATGGCCCAGGGCATCGCCGCCGAGCGCCTGATCCCGGTCGGCTTCGGCGAGACGCAGCCGATCCAGACGAACAAGACGAGCGCCGGCCGCAGCGCGAACCGGCGAGTGGAGTTCCGCATCGTGCGGGAGCAGGAGTGAAGCTCCACGCCCCGGCCGACGTCCTCGGCAACGACGAGCTCTACCGCGGCTACGCCTCGCTCCATCGCAAGGGCACGATCGCCCCGGCGGAGCTCGATTCCGTGCTGGTCTTCGGGCACGCCGCCGTCGGGGCGGTGCTCAAGGACGCGCGCTTCGAGATGCGCCCGCCGTATCCGCACCTGTTCCCCAAGGATGGTCAGACCATCAACCTCTGGGCCGTCGCGATGAACTCCTCGAACGGCGCCGATCACGCGCGCCGGCGGGCGTTCATGGCGCGCGCGTTCCAGCCGAAGGTGCTGGCCGGCTTCGTGCCGCGCATGGAGGCGCTGCTGGACGAGACCTTTCGCGGCTTCGGCCGGCGCAAGAACGTCGACATCGTGCAGGAGCTCGCGTCGCCGTTCCCCGTGCGCGTGATCGGCGAGATCCTCGGCGTCCCGCGCGACGCTCACCCGCAGTGCGTGATCTGGTCGGAGATCATCGCGCCCTTCACCGATCCGACGCTCGCTTCCGAGCGCATCCCGGGCATCGCGGTCGCGGGCACGGAGTTCGTCGCGTTCATCCGGGCGCTGATGGACGATCGGCGCAAGAAGCCCGGACCGGACATCCTCAGCCAGCTCACCCAGCAGCTCGACGCGCACGGCGACATCACCGAGGACGAGGTGATCGCCAACATCATCGCCCTGTTCCTCGCCGGCCACGAGACGACGACGAGCCTCATCAGCTCCACGCTCATCGTGCTCCAGCAGCACCCCGAGGCGCGCGCGGAGCTCGACGCGAAGCCCGAGCTCTTGCCGACCGCGATCGAGGAGGTGCTCCGCTACGAGTCCCCGATCCAGTTCGCCAGCCGCGCCGTCACCGAAGACGCGGTCATCGACGGGACGAAGATCCCGAAGCACATCACTGCGCTCGTGCTGATCGGCGCGGCCAACCGTGATCCGCGGATCTTCGAGGCGCCCGATCGCTTCGACATCCACCGATCACCGAACCCGCACGTGGCCTTCGGCGCGGGCCTTCACGCGTGCATCGGCGCCGCTCTGGCGAGGCTCGAAGGCAAGCACGCGCTCCAGCGGTTCTTCACGAAGTTTCCCCGCTGGAGCGTCGACGAGCAGGCGTGCGTGCGCCGGGAGACGGTCGCGCTGCGATCCTGGAAAAGAGCGCCGATGAAGCTAAGGTAACCGCATGCGCGTCTGGCCCCTCCTGCTGTTGATCGCCGCGTGCGCGCACGTCGCGCCCGCGCCCGAGGACACGACCCTCACGACCGCATCCGGAGCTTCATTTGTCGCGCCAAAGGGCTGGTGGGTCACCCAGGACGGGGCGACCATCACGCTCGAAGATCCGGATCGCGCGCTGAAGATGACCTTGATCGAGACGCCCGAGCCCGACGCGATGAGCGCCATCGCCGCCGCCTGGCAGCGCATCCAGCCGGGCTTCTCCCGCGCCCCCAAAGGCGAAGCCGACACGCCGCCGCCCACCCGCGGCTGGGACGCCGTCACCCGCGTCGACTACGCGGCGGAGCAGCGCGAAGTCTCGGCGCTCGCGCGTCGCTTCGGATCGACCACCTACGTCGCGCTCGTCGACGGCGAGACCGCGGCGGTGGTCCGGCGCAGGGCGCAGCTCGACACCGCGCTCGGCACGCTCACCCCGCCGGGCATGCGCGAGGAGTCGCTCGCCAGCGCAAGACCGCGCGCCATCGACGCCGCCGAGCTCGACGCCTTCATCGCCCATGCGCTGGCGAGGCTCGAGGTCCCTGGCGCCGCGGTCGCGATCATCCAGCAAAACAAGGTCGTCTACGAGCGCGCGTTCGGCGTGCGCGCGCTCGGCGCGAACGATCCGGTCACGCCGCAGACGCTCTTCCTCCTCGCCTCGATCACCAAGCCGATGACCACGATGATGCAGGCCGCGCTCGTCGACGCCGGCACGTTCGGCTGGGACACGCCGGTGACCAAGCTCTTGCCGAGCTTCGCGCTCGCCGATCCGGAGGTCACCGCGAAGGTCACGCTCTGGCACATGTCGTGCGCCTGCACCGGGATGCCGCGGCAAGATCTCGAGGACATCTTCGAGTTCGCCGGCGTCACGCCCGAGATGCGCATCGCCTCGATGCGATCGATGAAGCCGACGACCGGCTTCGGTGAGACCTTCCAGTATTCGAACTTGATGGTCACCGCGGGTGGGTTCGCCGCGGCGCACGCGTTCGCGCCCGCCCGATCGCTCGGTGAAGCCTACGCCGCGGCGATGATCGCCAAGGTATTCACGCCGATCGGGATGACCTCGACCACGCTCGACTTCGACGCGGTCGAGCGCGCCGAGCACGCCACGCCGCACGCGCTCGCGATCGACGGTGTGCCGCGCGCGCTGCCGCTCGCCATCGAGCGCGACGTCGTGCCGATCGCGCCCGCGGGCGGCGTCTGGACGAACATTCGCGATTTCGAGCTCTACGCGCAGACCGAGCTCTCCGGCGGCGTCGCGCCCAGCGGCCAGCGCGTGGTCTCCGAGGCCAACCTGGCCGAGCGCAGGAAGCCCCGCGTGCGCGTCGACGAGAACGACCACTACGGCCTCGGCCTCGACGTGGGTGACTATCACGGCCTCCGGACCATCGGCCACAACGGCGGCGCGTTCGGCTTCGGCACCACGATGTTCATGCTGCCGGACCACGGCATCGCGATACTCATACTCACCAACGTGAGGAACGGCGGTGGGTACGCGCAGCTCCCGTTCAACGACGCCGTCCAGCGCAAGATCGTCGAGACCATGTTCGAAGGCGCGAAGGACCTCGCGCGCGTAAAGCTCGAATACTATGCCAAATCGAAGGCCCGAGACGTCGCTCGGGCTCTGGCCGGCCTCGAGCGCACCCCCGATCCCGCCTGGATCGCCCGCCTCGCGGGTAAGTATGAGAATCCGAGCCTCGGCACCGTGACCCTCACCGAAAAGGGGGTCTTCGACGCCGGCGAGTGGCAGACCGCGTTCGGCCGCCGCGCCGACACCCTGGTCTTCCTCGACCCGCCGTTCGCGGGCGGAGGGCCCGTCGCCGGCGATGGCACGTTGACCGTCGAATATGGCCAGATCCGCTATGTCTTCGAGCGGGCGAAGAAACCGGAGTAGGCTCCCTCTTCGTGCGCCCTCACCTCCTCTGGATCTGCGCGTCGCTCGGCGCCTGCACCGATCGCGTTCCGGTGAAGATCCCGGTCCCCGATCTGCCGGGCGCGAAGAGCGAGGTCGTCCTCATCGGCGACCGCGTCCTCGCCTATGACCTGGGCCAGGACGTCGTGTTCGAGGACCAGCCTCTGCCCGACGAAGACACCGTGCGCATCGCCGCGCGCGTGTTCACGCGATCGCTCTCCGAGCTCGGTCTCGCGCCCGGCCCCGTCGCGATGGCGCCCGGCTTTCGCCGCGGTGGCACCGGCTTCACGCTCGACATCACGCGCGGCGTTCCCGAGCGCTGGGTCCCGGGCGAGGACCCGCGGCTCGACGGCTATGCGCCCGCGTACCGCATGAAGGCGCTCGGCCGCGGCACCGGCGAGGTGCACACCTGCTTCGTCAGCGACGCGGGTCAGCTCGATTGCGCGGGAGCGCTCGTCCAGAGCCCGCTCGGTCACGCGTCGAGCACGCCGGCGCCGATGCCGGGGATCGACGAGGTCGATCAGGTGGCGTCGGGCAACGCGCACACCTGCTTCATCCGTCGCGGCCACGTGCAGTGCTTCGGCGACAACACCTTCGGGCAGCTCGGGCGCACCGCGTCGTCGACCGGCTCGGCGATCCCGCTCGAGGTCGCGGCGATCACCGACGCGATCGAGCTCGAAGCGCACGGCAACCGCACCTGCGCGCTCGAGCGCGGCGGCCGGGTGACCTGCTGGGGCACGCTCTATCAAACCGTGCGCACGACCGCGCTCCCCCGCGCGCTGGCGTTCGCGGATCCGGTCGAGCACCTCGTCGTGGGGACCTACGCGGTCTGCGGAGTGACCGGCGACGCGATCGCCTGCCAGTCGTTCCACGGCCCGAACGGCTTTCCGAGCTCGGACGGCGACGGCGCCGTCTTCGAGGAGGTGCCCATCCCGCTCGATCTGGGCGCTCTGCCGTCCGTAAAAGAGATCACGCTGGCGACCGCCGGCGGTTGCGTCCTGAGCGCGCGCGGCGAGGTCGATTGCTGGGGCTACAACGGGGCCGGCGACGTCGGGACGGCCGAGCGCAGCGACGCCGATCTCCCCCCGACGAGGCTCGCCGTGCCCCCGCTCGTCGACATCGATCAGGGCGCCTCCAACGCCTGCGGCCTCACCCCGGACGGGCGCGTGTTCTGCTGGGGCGTGAACAACTTCGGCCAGCTCGGCCTCGCCGGAGCAGCCTCCGCGCCGGTCGCGCTCATCGGGCCGGACGGCGACGCGATCTCCGGCGCCGTCGAGGTCGCGGTCTACTGGAGCCACATCTGCGTCCGCCTCGCGACGGAGGAGGTCCTCTGCGGCGGACGCAACGACCGGGGTCAGCTCGGCGCGAGCGGCCCCGGGAGCGGGCTCATCTCGGTGGCGTTCTGATCCAGGCTCGCAGCCGCGAGGCCTCGACGCGCCCCACCACGCTGCTGATCACGCCGACGTTGGGGCCCCACATCGCGCCGAGCTGGACGGTCTCGAGGTCGCGCCCGTTCACCCGCAGCATCACGTTTTTGCCCTCTTTCGCGAGCTCGAGGACGTTGGTCGCGTCGCCTTGCAGGATCGCCGGTGAGTGCGTGAACGGGATCGCCGTGTCGAGCGACGCGCCGTCGCTGACGTTGAACGCGTAGCTCCCGCCGCCGGTGATCAGGAATCGATATCCGGCGGATCCCCGGCTGCCGAAGATGATCCCGTAGCCAGCCTTGTCGCCGCCGCTGATCTTGTGGAGCGTCAGCTCGATCCGGAAATCCTGATCGGGATCGAGGCGCACCGGCGTGACCGCCTGGCGGGCTCGATCGCCCTCGATCTTGGTGACCACGAGGCGCCCGTTCTCCATCGAGACCGTGCCCGCCGGCGCTCCGCCGAGGGGCCAGAGGCGGCTGTTGTCGGCGAACGACTCGTCGACCACCAGCTCGAGCGGAGCGCGCCGCCCGACCCCGACGAGCGCCGCGCCCGCCGCCACCGCGATCGCGACCGCCCCGACCGCCCACCCGATCCAGCGGCGGCGCGTGACGGGAGCGCTGGGCGCGAGCAGGAGCGTGGGGCTCGAGTCGACGAGCGTGGTGGTGCCGAGGCCGCGGAGCGCCTGGGCGAGCACCATCCCATCCGAAGGCCTCTCCGCCGGTGCCTTCGCGAGACACGAGCGGACCAGCGTCTGGAGCCCAGGCGACGCGACGCGATCGAAGCTCGTGAAGTCCGGCTCGGTCGTGATCGCCTTCGCCACGATCGCCGCCGGAGTCCCCGCGATGTGCGGGGCCTGGCCGGTGAGACACTCGAACAAGATGACGCCGACGGAATAGACGTCGGTGCGACCGTCGACCGCCTCGGCCCTGATCTGCTCGGGCGCCATGTACGCGGGCGTCCCCATGACGCCGCCGGTCGCCGTCAGCGGCTCGCCTTCTTCGACGAGATACTTCGCGAGCCCGAAGTCCAGGACCTTCACGCGCGGGACGTTCGGCGCGACCTGGAGGAACACGTTGTCGGGCTTCAGATCGCGGTGCAAAACGCCTTGCGCGTGCAGCGCGGCGAGCGCCTCGGAGAGCTCCTTCGCGATCGACACGGCCTCGGCTTCGGGGAGGGTCCCTTCGCGCTGGAGCATCGCGCGCAAGCTCTCGCCCGAGAGGAGCTCCATCACCAGATAAGGCGTGCCGTCGTCCGCGAGCCCCAGATCGACGACGTCGACGATGCCAGGGTGCCCGACCGACGCCGCGGCCCGCGCTTCTCGGCGAAATCGTTCGATGAAGACCGCGCGATCCGTGAGGCGCGCGCTCAGCATCTTGAGCGCGAATCTGCGACCGACCTCGAGGTGCTCCGCCTCGAACACCTCGCCCATGCCGCCGGCGCCGAGCAGCCGCACGATGCGGTAGCGCCCGCCGACGACCCTGCCCTCCGACGAGCTCACGGCACCAGCTCGTTCAGCGGGACCACCCGATACTCATAGCCCGCGCGGTTCAGCGCGTCGACGACCGGCTCGGCGAGGCTCGTGTCGATCTCACCACGCCGCTGGGTCCAGACATTCTCGACGGAGGTCACGCCGCGGATAGTTTGATCGGCGGCCAGGTTGATCCGATCGTTGACCTGGCTCCGATAGTCGGCGCTCGACTGCAAGATCGCGCTGGTCTCGCGCATGGACTGGAGCGCGGAGTCCATTCGCTTCTGGAGCACCTTTCCGTCGACGCTCCACGAATTCCAGATCGCCCATCCGGTCGGCGATTGCTGGGCGAACTTTTCGGCGGGGAAGTCCATGATCGAGAAATAGAACAGCCAGCTGATATCGCCGATCGCCGACGTCGAGATCCACGCGAGCCCGCGCCGCTGCACCCCGTTCTGCGTGTACGCATACGAAAGATAGGCCGCTTGACTCGCCCCGTCGGTGGGCGTCGGCGCTTGCTCGATGAGCCTCAGCGTCCCCCGCCCCTGTCGGATCGCGCCATTGTTGAGCGCGTCGAACCACGCCTCGAACGCCGGCCACGGCGGGCGCTGCCTGCCATAGAAATCGCCGCTCGCCGGCTTAACGCCCGCCGGCGCGTTGAAGAGGATCTGCTTGTGGCAGCCGATCGACATCCAGGCGCCGTTCGGCCCGACGGCGTCGAAGCAGCCCTCGAAGGACGCGGTGACCTTCCATCCGGGCGCGAGGCCCACGACGCCGCTCCCGTCGGGGAGCCTGGTGGACGCGAGCTTCGGGACCTTCGCGGCGGTCTCGCCCTTGGCAGGCTGCGCCGGTCGAGCGGCCTTGATCTGCTTCGACAGCGCGGGGAGTGACTTCGAGAAGGCGTCGGCGCGATCGAAGATCACCGCGGCCGAGCCCTCGTGCTCCTTCACGTTCACCACCAGCAGGCCGCGCACCGCGCCGCCCTGATACTGGGCTCGAAAGAAGCCCTGGACCTCGTCACCCGCCGCGCTCGCGAAGGCCGACTCCATCTTCATGGTACCGCCGAAGTCGGGTTGAAATGCCTTGTGCATGCGCGCGAACGCCTTCCGGGCAGATCCGCTCGGCGCGTCGAACTGACCGCTGATCGCCTGTCCGCTCCCGCTCTTCCCCGCGACGCTGAAGCCGGGAGGCAGCGCAAATGCAGGCGCCGCAGCGAGCGCGACGAGAGCGGCGACACAGAAGCTGCGGATCAGGGACACGATGCCGCGAAAGTACCGTGGCTTGGCCGCGGCGTCACCCGATCGAGACGACATCGTCCGGCGTTAGCTTCAGCGCCATCGCTGCCGCGCTCGACTTCGCGCTCGCGATCTTCGACGCGCCGGGGATCGGGATCGTGATCGGCGACTTCGCCAGCAGCCACGCCAGCGCGATCTGGTACGGCGTCGCGTTCATGCGCGCGCCGATCTCGTTGAGCACCGCGTGCGAGCCGATCGCCGTGCGCTCCCAGCCCCCGCCGCCCACCGGGCAGTACGCCATGAACGCGATCTGGTGCGCCTCGCAGTGGGCGATCATCCCCTCGGTGAAGCCGCGCTTGTCGAAGACGTTGGTGCGGTTCTGCACGCTGACGATGGGGACGATCTTCCGCGCGCGCTCGAGCTCGTCGACGCTGACGTTGGAGAGGCCGACGTGCTTCACCTTCCCCGCCTGCTTCAGCTCGGCGAGGGCCTCGACCTGCGACTCGAAGCGCTCCTTCGGGTCGGGCGTGTGCAGCTGGTAGAGATCGATCGCGGACACGCCGAGCGCGATCAGGCTCCTTTCACAGGCCTCTTTCAGCTTCGCGGGGCTGCCGTCGCGGGTCCACGCGCCCTTGGGCCGCGCCATGCCGCCCTTGGTCGCGACGATCGGTCGGGGCCCGCGCCAGACCTCCAGCGCGCGCCGCACGAGCCGCTCGTTGTGGCCGATGTCCTCTTCGCCCAAGCAATAGACGTCGGCCGTGTCGATCAGCGTCATCCCGCCCTCGAGCGCTGCGATGATCACCGCGATCGCGTCCTCCTCGGAAGGTCGTCCGGCCAGTGACATCGGCATCGCGCCGAGCCCGATCGGCGCGACCTGCAGGCCGGAAGATCCGAGGGGCCTCATATGGCTCGGGACCTTGTTCGAGGATCCGGAAAGGCGCAAGCTCCCCCGCGTGAGGCCGGCCCCCCTCCGCGAGCCGCTGCTCGCGATCATCTTCGCCGGCAGCGGGGCCCTCCCCGCGCTGATCCTGCTGGCCATCGCCCAGATCTTCCTCCCCATGCTCCCCTACGCGAACGACCTGCCGATCCAGGGCTCGCTCACCGTCACCGCGATCGCGATGGCGGTCGCCGTGCCGTTCGGCTTGATCTCCGCCGCCTATCTCGGCGAGCTCGCCAGCCCGCTCGAAAGGAGGCTCTTTCGGCCGCTGTTCGCCGCGCTCGCCGGCTTCCCGGGCGTCGCGTTCGGATGGGGCGCGCTGCTCGTCGTGGGGCCCGCGCTCGAGCCGGTGCTGCCCTCGGCGTACTCCGTCTCGGCCGGGCTCGTGCTGGGCGTGATGCTGATCCCCGTCGTCTCGGCGCTCTCCCAGGCCGCGCTCGCGGCGGTCCCGCGCGCCCTGCGCGAGGCCGGCTGGGCGCTCGGTGCAAGCCAGCTTGCAGTCGTCGGCCGGGTGGTGTTCCCCGCCGCGCGCACCGGCCTCGCGGCTGCGGTGCTGCTGGCCACCGCGCGCGCCATCGGCGAGACGATGATCGTCTGGATCGCCGCCGGCCCGCGCGCCACGATCACCACCAGCATCGCGCAGCGCCGCCTGCACGGCGACCTCGACTCGGTGCTGGCGATGGGCGGGGTGCTGCTGCTCTTCACGCTCGGCATCAACGTCCTGGCGCTCCGCTGGGTGCGGCGCCTGAGGTTCTGGGCATGAGCCTGACGGTGCGCACGATCGGCCTCTTCGCGGTGCTGCTGCCGCTCGTCGCCGTGGGGGTCCTGATCCTCGAGCTGATCGGGGCCGCGAGCTCGACCCCCGAGGTCCGCGCGGCGATCGCCGCCTGCTTCCGCGGCAGCCTCACGCTCAGCGCGATGGCCACCGCGATCGGCGCCCCGATCGGGATGATCGCCGCCACGTATCTCGCCGAGTGGCCGCGAAACCCGCTGCGCAACGTGATGGACAAGGCGCTGCTTCACCTCGGCGGGATCCCTTCGATCATCTACGGCGTGTTCGGCGCGGTGATCTTCTCGGGTCTCGGCCTCACGCACCTGTCGTTCGCGCTGACGCTGGCGTTCATCGTCCTGCCCGTCGCCGCCTCGGCCACCCGCGACACCCTGCGCCGCGTGCCGGCCCGGGTGCGCCGCGCCAGCATCGCGCTGGGGGCCACCCGCTGGGCCATGCTCGGCCGGGTGGTGCTGCCGATCGCCCTCCCCGGCCTGGTCGCCGGGTTCCTCTTGTCCCTGGCCCGCGCGCTCGCCGAGACCACCAGCCTGGTGGCGATGGGCATCATCACGCCGCAGGGCGATCTCGCCATCCCGGTGCTCGGGGCCTACGCCTTTCGCGCGCTGGTGATGCAGGGCGCGCCCGGCCCGGCGGCCCTGGCCCTCTTGTGCTTGTTCGCGCCGATGGCCATCCTGCACCTCGCCGCCGCGATCGCCGACGGCCGCTTGCCGCGAGAGAACCCATGACCGCGCCCCCGCTCGTTGCTCGCGATCTCTCCGCCTGGGTGGGCGCCCAGCAGGTCCTGCGCGGCATCTCGCTGGAGATGCCCGCCAACAAGGTCTCGGCGATCATCGGCCCGGTCGGCTGCGGAAAGAGCATCTTCGTCCGCTGCGTGAACCGCATGCACGAGCTCAAACCCGGCGCCCGCGTGAAGGGGACCGTCGAGATCGACGGGAAGGACATCTATGGCCCCGGCGTCGATCCGGTGGCCCTGCGCCGCAGGGTCGGGATGGTCTTCCAGACCCCGAACCCCTTCCCCGGCCTCTCGATCGAGCAAAACGTCGTCTCGGGCCTGCGCCTGATGGGCACCACGCCTCCCCAGGGCGCCGCCGAGGCCGCGCTGGTGCGGGTGGGGCTCTGGGACGAGGTGAAGGACCACCTCGACGACCCGGCGACCATGCTGCCCATCGGCCAGCAGCAGCGCCTCTGCATCGCCCGGGCTCTGGCGCTCAATCCGGAGGTCCTCCTCCTGGACGAGCCCTGCTCCGATCTCGACCCCCGCGAGACGGCAAAGATCGAGGATCTGCTGCACGACCTCCGAAATCACCTGACCGTGGTCATCGTCAGCCACCACCCCAGCCAGGCCGCCCGCGTATCCGACACGACGCTCTTCTTCCTCGACGGCAAGGTCATCGAGTATAGTCCGACCGATCAACTGTTCACGTCGCCCAAGGACCCACGAACAGAGGACTACATCACGGGGAAATTCGGTTGAGACACGATCGCGCATTCGACAACGAGCTTCGCGAGCTCCGCGACCGCCTGCTGCTCATGGCCAGCCGGGTCGAGGAGATGATCTCGACGTCGGTGCGCGCGGTGACCGAGCGCGATCCGGAGCTCGCCCGCAAGACCATCAGCATCGATCGCCAGGTGAACGCCGATGAGGTGTCGACCGACGAGATGTGCCTGCTCATCCTCGCCAAGCGCCAGCCGGTCGCGGGCGACCTCCGCTTCGTCACGCTCGCGCTGAAGATGGTCACCGACCTCGAGCGCATCGGCGATCTCGCGGTGAGCATCTCCGAGCGCGCGATCCAGCTCGCCACCGAGCCCAACATCAAGCCCTACGACGACATCCCCAAGATGGCGGTCGTGGTCCAGGCCATGGTGCGCGGCGCGATCGACGCGTTCGTCTCGCGCGACGCCGACAAGGCCAAGGCCGTGATCGCCCGCGATGACGAGGTCGACGAGCTCTATCACAAGGTCTTCCGCGAGCTGCTCGCGGTGATGACCAAGGACGCCTCGCTCGTCGAGCGCGGCATCCACGTGCAGTCGGTCGCCAAGTATCTCGAGCGCATGGGCGACCACTCCACCAACCTCGCCGAGCAAGTGGTGTTCATGGTCGAGGCCATCGACATCCGCCACGCCGGCAAGAGAGCGTGACGGCGTTCAGGACCGCTTTTAGGCCATCTGGCTCTCTGTACTCGTCGGTGACTTGGGCACTCTTCCTCAGTGGCACCAGTCGCGCTTCGCGCGACAGCCACCTCGCGCGCGGACGCGCGGGACGCGCCTAAACGTTCTCTATTCGCACGATGCGGTGCTTGTTGAGCACGATGCGGAAGTGCTCGTTCCGCACGAGCCGCCCGCCCTGATCGTCGGTGCGCTCCAGCCGGATCACCATGTTGAGATGATAGACCTTCGGTAATTTCGCCTCGGCGAAGGTCTCCTTGTCCGGATCGAAGTATCTCAGCTTCTCTTCCGGATCATCGAGCCGCACCAGGAAGTGCCGCACGTTGAAGCGCATGATGTCGCGCAACCCATACCCATCGGGCATGCGCTCCTTGTCGCGAGACTCCTCCACTTCGAGCAGCTTTCGATAGTGGATGACCTCTTCCATCAGCGGGCCCTCGAAGGCCTGGATGGTGCGGCGCTGGGTGCGGATGCGGCGGATGTCCTCCGGCACCTGGCCGAAGCGCAAGAAGCGCATCGACTCGCGCAGCCGCGTCTCGACCATCCCCAGGCCGACGCTGCGCAGGGTCGAGCTGGTGATCTCGGTGACGAAGTCGAAGCGGCGCAGCTTCGGCATCAGATACTCGGTCGCGTTGGTCTTGATGCGATCCTTCGCGACGTACGCCAGCACCGCGCCCGCGAGGACCAGCATCTTGGTGCCCGACGAGAGGCTGGCCATCTGCTGCGGGAGCTGGGTGGCGAGCGCCCAGATCGCCGCGATCGCCGCGCCCACCGCCCCTACGCCGTTGCGCACGAACTTATCCGCCTGCGCTTTTCGCACGTCGAGATAGAGCGCTTGTTGCACCGCCTTCTTCAGCTGCGAGGCGCGATAGGCGAAGTATTCGTTGAAGCCGGTGTCCTCGGTCGCGCTCAGCACGAGGAAGTCCTGTTTACGGCGCTGCTCGGCCTCGGTGCGCGCGAGCTCGGCGAGCATGGCGATCGCGCGGGGCACCAGGCCGCTGCCGTCGGAGCGCACGAGATCGGTGAAGTCGTCGCAGAGGTTGGCGAGGCGCTCCTCCAGCGTGAGGCTCATGTACTCATCGGCGAGGCGGAACGACTCGACCAGCTGGCGATGGCAGAGGAGCTCATAGGGCGCGTAGCTGGCGCGCATGCGCCGGAACGCGGAGATCGAGCCGCGGATGCGATCGATCACGCCGGGGATCGCGCTCGAGAGATCGGCGGGCCGATCGCGGGCCATCTCCCGCAGCTTTCGCAGCTCGGCGCGGGCGCCCTCCGCCTCGAGGTGCGCGTAGAGCCGCACGTACGTCGCGAGCGGCAGCGTCGGCGGCGGTCGCCCGGACTGGAGCGCGCGAAATCCCAGATCGAGCCGGTGGAGCGGCGAGGCCGGCGCGTTCGGGTCGGCCAGCTCCTGGAGCGGCAGCGGCGTGGCGTCGAGGCGGATGAGCGCGGTGACGTCGCCGTAGAACTCTTCCCGGGGATAGTTCGATGAGTTGAGACCGACGTTCTTCGGGATGAAGAGATAGATGTCGGCGTCGAAGCGCTCCGACTCCGCGCGTCCGAGGCGGTAAATGAAGCGGATCTCGAGCTGCTGGTGATCGTGGAGCTCGACCTGGACCCCCAGCTCGGGATCCTTGATCGGGCTCTGCAGCACGGCGGACGAGAGCGCCACCATACTATCCGCGGGGGAGCTTCACCCACGCCTCCGTGGCTTCGCCGGTGTGCTTGCTGCCGGCGTCCCCGCCCAGGCAGTGGATGATCTCGGCGATCGGCTTGGTCTTGATGCGCCGGCCCTCCGGCGTGCGCGCGGTGATGCGCACCAGCTTCGGCCCCGCCTCCGACTCGACCCGCACCTCGGCGTTCGGCTCGGCCTCGCTGATCATCGCGTCGAACAAGCGCCGCACCGCCTGCTGCGATCGCCCCTCCGCCTCGACCACCCGCTGCGCGGGATCGTCGAGATCGATGCTGATCGTGATCCCGCGCGCCGCGGCTCGCGCCCGCACCTCCTCCAGCGCGGTCGCGCAGAGCGTGCCGATGTCGCGGGTCTCGATCTCTTCGGCGGTCGCGCGGCGGCCGAGCACGGCGCGCTCGGCCTGATCGGCGGCCGACTCGAGGCGCGCGGCGAGCTCGCCGTCGCTCACCACGCTCGCGGCGCGGCGGAGGAGCTGGGCGTCATCGCGCAGGATCTCCTCCAGCTCGTCGATGCGCAGCGTCTGCTCGCGATCGGAGACGATGCCCACGATGCGCCCTTTTCCCGGCGGCCCGGGCACGGTGAACCAGCGCACCTCGAGCTCCGCGGAGCGCTTCACGCGGCCCGCCAGCACCCACGGCACGACCACGCCGCGATCCTCGGCGCGGGCCTGGGTGATCGCGGCGGCGTGCTCGGGCAGCTTCACCCACTCGGCGGCCGACTGCAGATCCTCGGCGAGCGGCAGGCGGCACAGCTCGCGGGCGCGCGCGCTGATCGCCAGCGGGTGCCCGGCCTCGTCGTAGATGAGCACGCCGAGCGGGAGCTCCTCGACCAGCGCCTGGAGCGCCGCCCGATGCGCCCCGGCCTCTCGCAGCTGCTCCGCGAGCTTGAGGGCGAGCTCGCGCAGCTCGTCGGCCAGCTCGCCGAGCTCGTCGGTGGAGTCGACCGCGACCGGGTGCCCGAAGTCACCCTGCCCGAACCCACGCACCGCCTCGGTGAGGCGCCGGAGCGGCCGCGAGACCACCAGCGCCGCGACCAGGCTCAGCACCACCGCGGCGGTGAGGCCGAGCGCGCCGGCCTTCTCGGTGAATCGATAGGTGGCGACGACCGCCTCGTCGAGGCTGCGGGCGGGATCCGCGCTCTTCGAGACCGCGAGGAGGCTCCCTCGAACCTCGGTGCGCAGGTAAATCAGCGTGGGGACGAGGACCAGGCCAACCACCACCAGGTAGCTGACCATGACCTTGAAGTGCAGCGGGACGCGAGGTCGTTGGTCCACGGCCCACCCAGCATGTCACGCGCGGGCGGATTGCACCAAATCGAGCTCTTTCTTGAGCTTGAGGAGGCCGGCGAGGTGCTCGGCGGCGATCCGCGGGACCTTGGTCGGCTTGTAGACCTGGGTCGTCCCGCTGGTGCGCGGGCGGTGGCGAACCGGGGTCTCGGTGACGCGCAGGCCGAGCGCCATCGCGCGCGCGACGAACTCCCACCAGAAGCCCTGCTTCAGGATCCCGACGTTGCCGGCGAGGATCTGCTCGAGCTTCTCCTTCCGGATCACCAGGAACGGGCAGGACGGATCGCGGAACGGCACGTCGAACAAGCGGCGGTACACCATCGCGAACGCGCCGCTCATCATGATGCGGATCATCGGGTCGACGCGGGGGTTCCTGTAACCCATCACCAGATCGCGGCCGTCGATGAGGTTGTAGACGCTCTTGAAGTCGGCCGGATCGCACTGCCCGTCGGAGTCGATGAACGCCACGAGCGGCGCGGTGGTCGCGCGGAAGCCGTCGATGACCGCCTTCGAGTATCCCTTCCGCACCGGATCGGAGATCAGGTGCAGCGGGATGGTCTCCTGCAGCTTCTTCAGCACCTCGACCGTGTTGTCGGTCGAGCCGTCCTCGCAGACCACGAAGCGGATCTTGAACCCATCGCGCTTGTGCACGACGTCGTAGAACTCCTGGATCGTCGAACCGATCGACCCACCTTCGTTGTGGGCCGGCAGGACCACGTCGAGATCGAACTCACTCATGCTCTCTCCATCAACAGTCGCTCGAGCTCGCCCGCCTTCTTCGCGTCGAACTTCGACATGTACCAGTCCACCGTGCGCTTCACGCCGTCCTTCAGCGTCACGCTGGGCACCCAGCCCAGCAGCTTCTGCGTCTTCTCGACGTCGGCCGCGCGGCTCTTCACGCCGACCGGCTTGTCGAGCTGTCGCTCGATCGTCTTCGCGCGCCAGCTCATCACCGTGAAGATCTCCTCGATGAGCTCCATGATCGTGTGGTGCTGATCGGTGCCCACGTTGATCGTGTCGAACCCCTTCAGCTTCGCGCCCGCGAGCGCCATGCCGGTCGAGGTATCCTGGACGTGGGTGAAGTTTCGGGTCTGCAGGCCCGTGCCCCACACCGGGTAAGGATCGAGCTTCGCCGCCGCCTTGGCGATCAGCGCGATCACTGCGTGGCTCTCGTTCTCGCGCTCGCCGTAGGCGGTGAAGATGCGGCAGGCGACGCCGGAGATCCCGAACTGCTTCACGAACGCGCGCAGCTGCAATTCACCCATCAATTTCGCCCAGCCGTACTCACCGTCGGAGAAGGCTTTTCCGGGCTCCTCGAAGTTGGCGTCGGTCTCCTTGAGGAGCTGCCGCTCGACCTCGCTGTCCTGCATGTTGGTGGGGTACACGCAGGCCGAGCTGGCGTGGACGATCTTCTCGACGCCGGCCTTCGCGCCCGCGGCGAAGACCGCGTGATCGAGCACCATGTTGTTCATGCACTCGACCGGGTGCGAGTCGATGTATCCGCGCCCGCCGTGCATCGCGGCGAGGTGGAAGATCATGCTCTTCTTGGCGACGGCCTTCTCGCACGCGGCGGCGTCGCGCATGTCGGCCTTCATGAACTCGATGTCCTTCTTGACCGTGTCGAGGTGCTCGAGGCGACCGCTGGAGAGATCGTCGGCGACCGTGACCTTCGCGCCGGCCTTCACCAGGAGCTCGGTGAGGTGGCTCCCGATGAACGAGGCGCCGCCGGTCACCAGCACATTTTTGCCCTGATAGTATTGCGCCAAAATCTTGTCGGTCGACATCGCTGACTCCTGTTAGTGCGCCGCCAGCTGCGGCTCGAAACGCCACTGCTGGCAAGCGCCGCCGTGGTAGTTGAACTGGTTGACTCGCTGCCCGTCGCTGGTCGACGGCGTGCCGTCCCAGACCATCTCGGTGCCTTTTTTCTGGAGGAAGTACGTGCTGGGCGTGGCCGTCTTGAGCTGCACCTTCTGCGTCGCCTCGGTGGGGCTGCAGGGCGCCATCTTGAGCGGCTGATCGACCTGGCCGAGCGTCCGGAGCGCGCTCACGCAGAAGTCGCTGTCGGCGGCCTTGATGGTCCCGTCGACCACGCGGAAGCGCTGGCGCGGGTCGGCCGGGTCGCACGGGAACTGCTTCACCTCCGCGCCCACGGAGGAGGTCGCGGTCATGCACTTCTTCGAATAGTCGGAGACGACGTGGACCACGCTCTCTTCGTCGAGCGGCTTCGCCTCTTCGATCAGGCTGAGCAGCGAGGGCTGGTTGTGGCAGTTGCCCGAGAGCGGCGGGACCAGCTTGTAGAGCTCGAACTCGGGGGTCTGTCCGAGGAGCTCGGTGCGGCGGCCGGGGAAATTGATCCGCCCATTTTCGGTGTAGTGGAGATAGTACGCGATGCCGGTCGGCGTTTTGCACGCCATCTCGCCGACGTTGGAGTCGGGCGCGCCCGCGAACCCGCGGCGCAACGCGCGGTGCAGGAACCACGGGTTGTAGCCGTCGACGATGAAGATGTCCGCCCGCGTGGTGTGCGCGGCGACGGTGTCGCGCAGGGTCTGATCGGGATCGGCGAAGATCAGGCCGTCCTTGTGGCCGGTCATGTACCAGACGTAGCCGATCTCGCTCGGCAGGGCCCAGCCCGCGCCCCACACCACGGCGACGGCGACAAGAGCGTCGCTGGCCCAGGGGCGCGGTCTCCAGGAGACGCGCGCGGCGACCACCAAGGCGATCACGAAGGCGCATGTTCCAAGGATGGCTCCCCGTGGCAAGAACCATGTATGGCGCCATGAATCCCCGCCACCGGTAGGGCCGTACCCCAGGGTCTGCGCGGCCAGGACCGGCGAGACGACCAGGCACAAGAAGACGAACAGGGCGCTGGTGCGCTCGAGCCGCGTGCCGCCGTTCTTCACCAGGTTCGCCAGGCCGAGCGCGGAGAAGTACGTGCACGGCGCGAAGAGCACCAGCGCATAGTACGAGTGCACGGTGGTGCGGAACGAGAACGCCAGGCAAAACGCAAACGCGCAGAGGAACCAGACCAGCATCGGGCCGCCGAGCGCGCGCTCCTCCTTCCGCTGGCCGAGCACGAGGCCGGCGAGGAACGACGGGATCAGCACCCAGTTGATGCCGAAGCCGCCGACCAGGAAGCCGAGCGTGTGGAACCACATGCTCTTGTTCTCGAGGTTCCCTTTGACCTCGGCGACGGTGAAGTCGAGGTGGAAGTATGCGCTGAGGACCTCGTAGGTCTTCGTCAGGTGGCCGGCCCAGGCCGTCCAGGCGACGCCGGCGGCGAGCGGGATCGCGAACGCCAGGCCGCGCAGGATGATCGTCTTGAGCGGCGGCTTCGTCGCGGTCCAGCTGAGGAGGAACAGCGCAGGGCCGGCGGTGATGGCCGGGGTCTTGGTGATCACCGCGATGGTGTAGACGGCGATGCCGACGGCGAAGTCACGGCGCTTGTTCTGCGCGAAGAGCGCGGCGGAGATCAGCGTGAGGGCGCAGCAGAGGCCGTCGGCCTGGATCTGCCGGAACTCTTGCAGCGCCATCGGGGAGAGGAGCGCGGCGGCATAAAAAGCGGCTTCGTTCAGGGGATCTTTTCGGACCAGCTTCCTCCCCGCGATGATCACGGCGGCGAGAAAGGCGAGCACGCCGACCAGCCGCGCCGATCGGGCGTGCTCGCCGAAGATGTACATCACGAAGTGCACGAGCGCGGGATAGACCGGCGCCTCCATGCCGACGATGCCGGTGGGCCCGCGCCAGAAGTCGATGCGCGGGTGGAAGAAGTCGAGGCCGCTCTCGTGGAAGTTGTACGCGACGGAGTAGACGTCGCTCTGCCGCCAGTTGTGGGTCTCGTGCCCGATCGGCTCCAGCGCGGTCGCGATCTGATAGCCGGCCAGCCCGAGGGCCAGCACGATCAGGAATACGCGGGTCGAATTTTCCAGCCAGCCCCGCGACAATTCAGAACCCCATCACCCCGTATTCGACGATCGGCGTTCGCAGCGCATATTCGAGCGCGAGCGGGGGACGCACGGACGGCGGCACTTCCCACGGCTCGAGCGTATCGAGCACCGGGAGGCTGAAGACCACGGGCAGCGTGCCCACCAGGCCGACGCCGATGTCGCGCAGGTGCACGGTCGAGGGCAGCCGCGGCACGCGCGCCTGCCGGGTCTGCCCGATGAAGAACACGCGATAGCGCGGCGAGCTGGCGGTATCGCCGAAGTCGGCCTCGAGCGCGTCGTAGCTGGGCGCATCGAAGTCGATCCGCGCGTCGAGCAGGCGCGTGCCGTCGGGGCTGAAGTCCAGCGCGCCGACCGGGAGGATCTCCACCGTCGGCGTGCCCCCGAAGCGGCGGTTCGCCGCGAGGAGCTGCAGCGACTGCCCGTTGGCCGCGACGTACGCGACGTTGGGCGCGAGGCCCGGCTCGTTGAACGAGGTCACCGTCCACGTCAGGTGGCCGGGAGTCTCGGCCAGGCCGCCCCAGCCGACGAGGACCCCGAAGTCATCGCGATCGGGCGCCTGGCGCAGCGCAGGGAGATAGTTCGACTGGAATTGATCGCCGGGCGCGGGAAATATCCCGGACGTCGGCAAAACGAGATCCACCGTGGTCGTCACGGGCATCGGCCCCGGGCGAGAGAACGTGATGCCCTGGCTGATCATCGCGCCGGTGCGGGTGATGGGCGCAGTGACGGTGGCGTTGACGACGACGCCGTCGATGCCGAAGTCGAGCGCGATCAGGGTGAGCGGCGCGTTGGTCACCTGATAGTCGGACATATAGGTGATGCCGGTGGTGTCGACCTGGGTGAAGTCATCGCCGGAGACCACGATCTCGGCGTCGAGGCTGCTCTTGTTGAAGAAGGTGCCCTCGATCGCGGCGGGCGGCGGCGGCATCGGCCCCGCGAGCGGCAGCGTATCGAGGCGGAGCGGCGTGCCGTTCGAGCGCACGCCGACGAACGCCATCGCGGCAAATCCAGCCTTCGCGGCGCTCACCGAGACCAGGGTCATGTCGGCGTCGATGTCGATGCTCGCGCGGCCGTTGCTATCGGTGACGCCCTCGAAGAAGCGCAGGCCGCTCGCGTCCTCGACGCGGACGGCGGCGCCTTCGATCGCCCCGCCCTCGCTGACGACGTCCTGGATGAACACGACGACCTTGCGCACGGTCTTGGTGTCCATGACGTCACCGACGCTGCTGTGGCCGACGAGGACCACCGAGGCGGTGCGCGAAAAGGGGATGGTGATATTGCCCATCGCCTGGCCGGTGAAGCCGGCGGGGACCGCGCCGCCGACGGTGAGCGCGACGGTGTCGGCGTCGCGAACGGACCAGCGAATGCCGACGGTGGCGGTCGCGGTGGTGAAGCGCTGCGGCGTGACCTCGAAGGTGTCGATGACCGGGCGCGGGAGGGTCTGCACGGTGACCTCTTGCTGCACGGTGCCGAAGCCGTTGCGCGCCTCGAGCTTGAAGACGCTGGTGGGCATGTCGAAGGTGAACGACGTGAAGCCCATCGCGGCGCCGTTGGCGTTCCAGGGTCGGATCACGGTCCCATCGCGCGAGATCTGCACCTCGTCGGCGCGCACGGTCTGCCAGTTGAGCGTGCCGCGCGTGCCGGTGGGCGCGGGGTTGGGCGTCGCGGCGAAGCTGCTGATCGAGGGCGGGAGCTCCATGACGACGACACCGGTGGTGGCGGTGATCGACTGCGCGATGTTCGAGACTTCGAGCCGATAGGTCGCCGACGCGGCGGGCGTGACGTCCTTCATGCCGGTAGCCGCGGTGCCCTCGAAGAGCGTGGCGCCAGCGGCGTCGAGGAGCTTCACCTTCCCGATGGGCGAGCCGGCGATGGTCCAGTCGAGCGTGGCGGTCGCGCCGGGCTCGATCTCGGCGGGCGTCGCGCGGAAGCGGGTGATCCGGAGGACGCTCGCATCGACGGTGACGGTGACGTCGGCGGTGGCCTTCTGATCGCCGTTCGACGCGGTGAGGACGAAGTGCGTGGACGCGGTGATGGGACCGCTCATGGCGGTGCTCTGGAGGGCGTCCGAGCCCTCGATGAGCACCCCGCCGGGCTGGGCGACGATGCCGATCGAGGTGGCGCCGCTGACGTCCCAGCTGAGATTCACGCGATCGCCGAGGCCGACCATCGCCTTGTCCGCGGTGAACGAGGCGATCGTCGGGGCTTCACCGCCGCCGCACGCGCTGGCGAGCGCGATCGCGCCCAGAACGAGCCGTTTCATCCGCGGAACCTACCCGAACGGAGCTGGATCGGGCGAAAAAAAGCCTTCAGAGCGTGGACTGAACGTGTGTTCTATCGAAACCGGAATGCGCCCAGCGTCGCGCCTGCGGGCGCACCGCCGAAGCTGGCGCTGGCCCGCGCGCCTTCCTCCGCGTGGCGCGAACCCATCGCCTCCGCGCTCGAGCGGCGCGCCACGACCGACGCGCCCGTCCAGCCCAACCTCCGCAGCTCCGCCTTGAGCTCGACGTGCTCGACCGAGCCGCGCTCGACACCCAGCGCATCGCAGAGCTCGACCATCGCGGCTTTGGATTGCTTGGGATCGGGGTGGGCGACGGCGGCCCGGTGCGGGTCGAGGGCGATGGAGCTGAGAGGGGTCATGGAGCGATGCTGCGCAGCTGGCGTGCCAGGCGGAGAGGGGCGGGTTCGATCGAGGGGCGTTGCCTGCAGGCCTCGGATCCGGGGCTCGAGGGCAACGTCGGGCGCACGGTGACGTCCTTCTTCCGAACGCTCGCGCACGACCCACCTGCTCGAGCACGGATCGCGCTGGCGGCGCGCGTGGGGTGACGGTCCGCGCAGCGCGCGGCACGTTGGCCCGTCGCGGTGGCCCACGTGGGCCGTGGCAATGGTCGGCGGGCGATCGTTCGCGGGTGGGCGGCCCGCGCGGGCCGCGATTTCGGGGCGGTCGCGGGACGGCCCACGTGGTCGCGTGGGGCCGATGACTCGGGGGCGGCGGGCCGGACAGAGCCACGAGTGATGTCTCGCCAGCGGGCGAGGAAGGCCGCCTATGGCTGAGTGCTACTGTTTCCGCGGCACTATCTGAGGCCGGTCCGATCATCGGGGACGCATGGCACACAAAGTCACGTTGGACTAAACCGCTTCGCGGTAGGGACTAAGCAACTATCAACTGGGTGAGCATCTTCGCGTGGATGCGCACCATATTCATGAACTGGAGCATGTGTGAAGAGTGAAGAGTGAAGTGGACCCCGTTTCTTGGCCCACCGTCGAAGGTATGATCGCAGCCTGCTCCCCCAACCCGAGAGCGGACCCATGACGAAGACCGGACCAAGCACAGCGCAGCCTTCAAGAGGTAGGTGGCCCTCGCTGCCATCCGCGAGGAGGACACCATCCCCAGCGCTCGCCAAGCGCTTCGGGGTGGCCCCGGGCCAGGTCAACACCTGGAAGCGAATGTTCCTCGAGAATTCCTTGCGCGCGTTCGAGGGTGGTTACGCGAGGTAGGCACTGCTGAGGGAGAGGAAGAGAGCACCTCAGAAAGGTGGGAAGCTAACGATGGAGTGATTTCTAGAACCGGCGCTCGGGCTGCGGGGCTGAAGGATGAACGGAGGCTCCTTGTGTGGTCTGTCAATCTGACGTATCAGCGCATATGGAACCGACGACACCCTGGGATGCATTTCCCGCTCTGAAGCAGCTGCTCGATCGCCTCAAAGTCTCACCGGGCCTCATGGAAAATATGGCGCGTCATCAGTGGACGCCTCTGTTCGCGTTGGAGGCGGCGCTGGAAAATATCGACATGGACGCTACGTCTTCGCTACGAAATCTAAGCAAGAAGCTGTTCTCGACTGAGCAACCTGCGGTCGTCGCTACGATACACGAGATGATTGCCTTCCATTGGTTCATCGAGAAGGGCTTACTTACGGAGGAGGGGATTGGATTTCCGCCCAATTGGCCATCCGAAGGACCTCCCTTCGAAGGTGTTCTCGTTCTCGGGGGACGTTCGCTTCCATTCGACGTCAAAGACGGTTCCGGCAGTGGCCTCTTCCTCCTTCAGCAAGAATTGCAGCAAATCGCCGATTCGGAGGCTAGACTTCGAGGGCAAGCGGCCCCTAAAATTCACGTGGCAGTTAATGCCCCAACGGGGCAACGTTGGGTTCGCGACAATTTTGCCGCTATTACGCAACCGTTCCGAGATGAACTAACTCGACTTGGGTTCCAGGACAGGCTCGTCAAGGTGGCGGCTGGCGCCGGAGAGGTCACAATCGGAATAGGTCGCCGCGCCGGTGGCAGCACCATGGCCATGAACGAACGCGCTGAATTCGTGGTTGGACAGATCTGCGGTCACGCGGAAGGCAAGCACAAGAGCTTGGAGATTGCAGGCGCAAAGGATTTTATCCTTGCATACTTACGACTTCCTGCGAGCGGACTGACGGATTTCGGCATGGAAATCGTGCCCACCGTGTTCGACTTCCTGGCGATGAATGTAGCGTTGGTCGATTCGCTGGCGGGCGTACTCTTCTTGGATGTCGAACTCTCGGCTGGCAGGCCACGGGTGTCGTCGTTGCTATGGGATCGCCACGGCAGCCTCCCGACCGCGCTACGGGGCGTCGGAGACGTGCACTTTGTTACGCCGGCCGTCCCTCCGGAGAGGCTTCACGAAATAGCGATCAAAGCAAATCCAGCGAACCTAACGGCAACCGGACAAGTTCATTCATCACCCTGCGATCTCAGGGGCAAAGATTGCGAAGCTCGTGGTGCAGTCGGCTCAGTGTGGATCTATGCTGACGCCGATGGTCGGGGTCTTCGGGCTTGTGGCGCTTGTCTCACGGAGTTCGGATGGGGCTCACCGGTCCGCGCAACGAGCCAATTCTGACTCGCATCCCCCGCGTGTAACATGTCGGTTTTTTCGAGGTCTCGGTGCCAGCGCGAGCAAGGGAGTCGTTGCCGGTAGTTAGCGCGCTCCGCGGCCGCGGCCAACGCTGCGGACGCCCGATCGTCTTGCCTTGACCTTTATCCGGTCAATACATGGTCCGACGGGTCTTCGGTCCGCGTAAAGTCGCCTTAAAGTTGTCGATACTGTCGCCGCTTCCCAGAGTGGAAGAAGCGAGATGAGACGGGCGATTCGGCTATCACCCGAATCGCCCACCGGGTGGCTTGTCTCGGCGCGAAGGATGCGCCGGTCGCGATCGCCCGTCCAGTTTCACGCTCGCCACCGGGTGCGCGTGCTCAGACGAGATTGCGCTCTTTGCGGACGCGCCTTTGCCGTCTGTCGGGCCTGCGATCGTGGCCACCGTTACTGCGGTCGTTCCTGCGCTGGAGCGGGTCGCAGACGGAGCGTTCGAAAAGCACGCCGGCGACATCGAGCATCTCCTGAAGGCCGCGCAGATCATCGAGATCGTGAGCGCGACCGTCGAGCTCGGCTACGCGCCACCGCTGCCTCCGTGGCGGATCACCGTTCCGGAAATTTGACCACTCCTGCAAAAGACTCCGCAGCCCATGACCGAAACAGCGCGGATTCTGGCCTACCTCACGTTGATGCTTTCGCGGCCCGACGGACCGGCGACATGGTGGACGCTGCAGGGCCGGCTCAATCCCGAGCATCTGACGGACAAGAGCGGCGATTTGCTCGTTCAATGGCACGGCGCGCCGGTATGCGTTGCCTCGTCTGCCGGCGGCAAGGCGCAGTGGTGCACGACGTGGGGCGACGGTCTTCAGCACATTGCCGAGCACCACCCGGAGCTGAGACCAGCCGGCCGGATGGGCGTCCAATCGCCAGATCCACGCCTCGTCCGAAATGACCAACTCGCGTTTATTTTCTCGGACTCGGACGACAAATGATGGTCGTCCGGCTCGCGTCGGGAAGCCACGCGCTGCGTGGCAGGAAGCAACTCGTTGCTGCTCCCAACAGATTCCTCCATTCGCTCGTCATTCGAGGCCTCTCGCCGAAGACTGTCCGAGCCTATGCGTTCGACTTCGTCGTGCTGTACCGATGGATGATCTCAACGCGACGCTCACTCGAGCGGCTCCGCCATGAAGATCTCATCGAGTACATCGCAGCCCAGCAAGCCAGTGGCGCCGAGCCCAGCACCATAAATCGCAGGCTCACCACCACGCGCCTCCTATTCAAGTTCGTAACCGGTGTTAATTTCGGTGGCGGTACCGCCCCCTACTATCGCGGCCGTGGCAGAGATCGGGATCTCGGGCTTCATGTCCTTCGGCGTCAGTCGAAGATCGCGCTTCGGGTCAAGTCGTCGCACCGACTCGTCGAGCCGCTCACCGTGACCGAGATCAAAGCATTCATCAGGACCTTGAAGCGTCATCGTGACCTGGCCCTGGTCTACCTGATGCTCCTCTGCGGACTGCGCTCGACGGAGATCCTTGACCTCGATGTCGCCGACGCGGACTTGGAGGGCCAGCAGCTTCGCGTCCGAGGCAAGGGACGCAAGGAGCGCATGCTGCCGCTGCCTCCAATCATCGTCGAGGTCCTTCGAAAGTACCTCCGATGGGAGCGTCCATCCACCATTCGAGTGAAGCGCCTCTTCGTGATTCTGCAGGGCGCGCGGGCAGGAGCCGGGATGACCGACGCGGGCCTTCGGAGCCTCTTTCGTCACCGCCGACGTACTCGCCGAAGCATCGCCCGCGCCAACGCTCATCGATTTCGCCACACGTTCGGCGCAGACATGGCTCGCGCTCGGGTCCGCTTGCCGATCCTGCAGCGGATGATGGGCCACGCCTACGCCACCACAACGCTGCAGTACATAAACCTCTCGATGGCTGACATCGCCGATGAGTATCGCCGTGCCCACGCGGAAATTCAAAAGCGTTACCGCGCGTAACATCCACGCGCTGGACGTCCCGCCCCCCGTTCGCCGAATCCTCGGCAAAGCGAAGGCTTCGGAGCATGCGGTCGCGGGAAAGTGGCATCGCTGGCTCATCAGCAAAAAGATCCCGGTCGCAGACTGCAAAGACGAAGACGTTGTTCGGTTTCTCCGCTACGTTGACCCCGCGCATAGTCGCGCCAGCAAAGTACGTCGCACGGCTCTATTAGGATACCTTTCGAAGCTGTACAACAAAGGTCTGATATCTTTCGATCCGGACACGCTCCGGCGAATCACCAGGCGCCTCCCGCCCCTCGCGATCGAGTTCATGCGGTCACTGACCACGACGCTCGCGCCGAGCAGTTGCGTGACGATGCTGACCTCGATGCGCGCCTTTCACACCTGGATCTCCCGAAACGACTTGGTGATCGAGGATCTTCGGCGAAGCGATCTCACGGGCTGGTTCGAGCATCTGCTCGAGCGTGGACTCGCCCCGGCCTCGCGGCTGCACCTTCACATGCACGCGCGCAAGTACCTGCGGTGGTTGGCCGAACGTGGTGCGCTCAAAGCCGATCCTGATGATCTCGTGCGTTCATCCGATCGGCCGAAACTACCCAACTATCTCCCGCGTCCGCTGTCGCGCGAGGTCGATCTCGAGGTGCAGCGTCGTCTCTCGGCCTCGGACAGCCCTATCGTGCAGGGGCTCCTCCTGATGCGGCGAACCGGGCTGCGGGTCGGTGAACTCGCAGCGCTCGAGTACAACTGCATCCGCGCCGACATCGACGGCAACCTCTACCTCAAGGTGCCGCTCGGAAAGCTCAAAACAGAACGCTTGGTCCCGCTCGACGCCGTGACAGCGGCTCTGGTTCAGCGCCTTCAGCATGAGGGATCGCGCCGACGCAGGTCCCTCTTCCTGACCGAGGCTGGAGAGAGGCCGAAGGTATCGGCATTCGCCGGAGCCTTCAAACGGAGGACGAACGACCTCGATGATTCAGGCCCTCTCACGACCCATCGTTTGCGCCACACGTACGCGACCACGTTGCTCAACGGTGGAATGAGCCTCGTCGGCGTCATGAAGCTCCTCGGTCATCGCGATTACAGAATGACGCTGCGCTACGCGGCGATCACCGAGGACACGGGGGGCCGTGAGTACCACCAGGCGCTCGCTCAGCTCGAAACTCGCTACGCACTCCCACAGCCTATCCCTGGGAGTACCGAAGTGGCCCCATCCGAGCTCGTCGACGATATCGGGCGCTGGCTTGGCACTCACGCGATAGGCCGACAACCGCCCGGTTTGCTCAAGCGCGTACTGCGGCTTCGCGACGACCTTCGAAAAATCGAGGCCGAGATTGGCCGAAGGCCGCGGACAAAGTGACCGGTTAATTGACGATATTCGGCGATGCCCGGCGGTGACTTGCGCGACCTCGTCGTACGCCGTTGAGCTCGAGATCTGTTCCCTCAACGGGTGAACTACTGTAAGCTCGCTGCGCCGGGCGTCGACCGCCTTAGCGGAGTGAGATGACAACTTACGAGATATCATCAGACCTTTCCGAGAAGCAGATTGAAGCCGATGTGGCGGAGTACTTGGGCTTCATCAGTCCTTCGTGGGCTGACCGATTCAAGCTACTCGATGTCGACGAACGCTTGACCGGCGCCGACAAGAAACTGAACTGGCGAGGCATTGCATGTTACTTTCAGTTCAAGAAGGCCACTGGCCTCAAGTCTGGACGCCCCGACAAGATCCGAAAGAATGAGTCAGCGCTACAGTCGATTCGCCGCTTTCGACACGACACGAAACTAACCTCCTCCCCGCACTCCCTGTGTTTTGGACTTCGCGCCCCTCAGCGCGATAACGCGATCCTCCAGCACAACGCGCTCTTGTCCTATAACAAGCCGCCGCTCAGTCACGCCATCTACGTCTGTCCGCTTTCGCTGAGGCGATCCGAATACGATCGGCTCCTTGAACCACCGCAACACGAAGTGGATCCGTTCATCTATTGGCGTCACAACTGGGTCCTTCACGGGCAGTGGGTAGTCCACAGTGTGCATTCAAGCCCTTTTCTTCGTGCCCACGTGTCGATTGCGCCGACGGAGCTCGTCAAGACGCACGAGCACTACTATTCATTTTCGACTGCTGGCGATCAGATCGTCTTCCATTCTCCGGTTGTCCTACCTGATGCGGCGGTTCGGCTATCCGATTTTTTATCGAGGCGTTACCGACACCTGTTGCTCTCGAGCGGCGACACGAGGCCACCACCTCTCCGCGAATTGGTCGCGGGCCTCGCGAAGTCTGCTGCGGAGGCAGGTTACGATGGAGTAACCGACTCTGAAGCAGATCCCGTCGAGTGGCTGGTCAAACATGGTGTCTGGCTACAAGGGCACCATGATATCCGCCAGATCGTCCTCTTGGTTCGTGACGAGCCCCCGGAAGGCTGAGACTTACCCCTTGTGTCAGAGAAGTTGTCGCCTCAGTCTTCCGTCGCGTTGGCTGAGGCGTCACCGCATCGGGCAGATCGACCTCGCGCAATAGCGGACGGCGATTGAGCGTCCAAAGCGACGTCCGTGCGCATATGGTCGGCGAGCGACCAGCCCACCACGCGACGCGCGAAGAGGTCGAGCGGGGATCGCTATCGGGCCGTGGCCGACATCGTAACCGCACTCAGCCTTGAGTATCGCGAGGACGATTTCCCCGCGCCGCCGTCGACGTCGACCGATCGACAGGTTAATCGATGAAGTGCGTAAATAGGCACAGCCATCCCTTCACGCGGCCGGCTTTGCCGGAATCGGGACGGAAGAGGGACGGATCGCCACGACGCCGAGGCGCTCGGGGCCAGGCATTTGCGCGGCCCGACGAGCGCTATTTCGACGCGGCGTCTTGCACTATACGTCGTGCAAGCTCGAAATCAGCCGGAAATGTCGGCCCAAGGTGCCGTTCGCAATCCGCAAAATACGAAATCAGTTCCCGTCGGACTTCCTGAGAACGCGGTTCCTTGCCGTTCAAGACATTGCGCCAGTCAGTGTGAAGCAAGGAACCACACACGACGTGAGTCACGAATCCCACTATCCCTACCTGATCGGCCGTCTTTCCGCTAAAAGCCCGGGAAGGCCAAATCCACATTCGGCGCCACCACTGCGACAACTCGCCGCCCAACAGCTGGGTCGCAACCGCGAGTCGCACAGAAGGAAGTGGGTGGCCGCCTTGAGCAGATTCTTGCAGCCGCAATGATCTACTTTCGGAAAACTCCTGTTCAGTCGGCTCCGGAGCCTGTAGAAGTGCCGTAAGCATGAAACAAACGCCAGCGCCAACAAACGCTAACATTTTTCGACTAAGCCGGTCAGAAAAAGCCCATTTCGTCCACTGGTGCTGGATCTTCAACGCCGAAACGTCGGGCCGCTCTGGTGCACGCCAAAACATCGTTCGAAGCGCAAAGTAGTCAGCCTGGTGCTCAAGCATCCGCAGGAAACGCGCCCTCGGCGTAAATCCACTGCGGGGATCCTGTTGCTGCCTGTCAATTAGTCCGAGTCTGTCGAATCCTTCGATAAAACGCTGCTCGAACTGAAAGTAGTCAATTGCCTCCTGATGACGGAGCAGTACGTGACCCATCTCGTGGATCAACATGAATTCAATACTAGCACAGAATATTTCCAGAAAGCTATGAACCTGCGTACCGACTAAGAGATCACACAGCTCAGGAAGCCCCCCGTCCTGCAGACCGGTGAGCCGCAACTTTCTCTCGGAAACTCTAAATGGCAATAACACTTTCTGGGGAAGTCTTGCCTTGCTCCCAGGTAGCGGATCGCGCCGCAGAAAATAAAATAGTGGGTTCGGCTCCTCAGTGCCATATATGCAGGCGCGTGCCGACAAAGCTGCCAGAGCACGAAACAGTCCGACGGTAAGTACGGCAACCCCAAGCCCACCACTCTTCTTCGAGCGAAGAACAAACGCGCCCGGCTCAAGCGACTTGGAAACGAATAAGTCCAGAAGAAACCTTCCCTTCAGCAGCGCCTTATAAGTATACAGAACAGCCCCGACCACATGAGCGTGAGCGATGTTGTCCAAAAACCCCAAATCAGACTCATCAGCCCGACCAGCTTTAACTGCGGGATGCTCTCCGAATTCATCCTCCACCCATTGTTCGAAGTTGATGTCAGTCATGCGTCTTGGCCACCGGCGTGGAGAGCCAGCTCATCGAGCACAATCTTTCGTGGCCGAAACGAACCATCGCCAGCAGCAGTAGTGTGACAAATGGGGCAACAATATTTTCAGTTGTCTGCAAATTATGTGCAATCGCCAGAGATATCGTCGCAACGACTGTAGCAGTGCTATGGTGCGCTGCTGCATCGAGGAGGAGGCGAGTACTGCGATACTTATCGCTGTGCTCACAAACGAGAGCTCTGAATTCCTCTCGTGTCCTCTCCCAAAGAGTGTCCTGGGGACCAAATCCATGCTCCGCAATAGAGATGGTTGCCAGTTCGTGACCCATTTCGTCGAATGTTGCGCTGGCCTCAGTCCTTCGAAACTCCGACTGCGAACGCAGGTGCACGAGCAATTCGTCTTCGCTGGCTGCTGCATACCATTTCATCTAGGCGTCACCGATTTCGTTAGTTTAAGGGTTGACCGATCCGGATGTGGGATAGCAGCATGGGCGCTTTGACGCAAGCCCCGGATCGGCCGCGCCCTATGCGGCTAAGAAGTGCTGGTTGGTGCTTGGTCCCGAAGCCCCGTAGCCCGTCCGAAGGGTTGCTGTCGCATGGCGGGGAGTCGTCACAGCCGCTTGCATGGTCGAATAAGACGTACCGGAGAGCGCGCTCCGGCCTCACCCCGTGCAGCGGACATCTGAGTTCTTTCGGTCGGGAGCTCGAGGCAGTAGTGCCGCACCGTGGTCCATCCCGGAGGAAAGAACATGTTGGACTGACGCGCGCGGCACGGCGCTCGCTATGGGCTTTCTATATGAGTGCGTCGCCGTCGATGGGCGGCAGCGAGCTACGGACGCCCGTGGGGGTGCGACGAAGCGCGAAGAGGGAATGGTGCGGGCGGCTCGAGACGCTCTCGTGCGGCGAGCGCGGGGAGGGCTCCGCCATCGCTCGCCACGCGGCGTCGAGCGGGCAAGTCTGCGGAGGCCGCTGCAGCGGCGGGATGACCGGGAGGAGATGGGTTCGACGCATGCCGCTACTAACTATCCGAGACCACGCGCTCGAACGGCGCGAGCGTGGCGCCTGGCGCGATCTCACGGCCCCGGCGGAGCTCAATCGAAGCACGCCATTTGATAGTATCCCGCTCACGCCGCGAAGTCCCGAGGTGAGCTCGATGGGACTCGACTCCCAGTCGCTGTTGTACGCAATGCTAACGCCCCACACGCCTTCGGCACCGCGGTGATGGCGCATGTCCTTGCCCGCAATGAAGTCGAGCTTCGGCTCTTGGCGCTGCGGTGAGCCTTCGCTCCACTCGACCTCTTTGCTCTCGTCCATCGCGGGCAGCCAGCGGAGCGGTCGCGGCGGACCTGAGCCGCGTATCCTCCTTGAGGGCTAGTCCGGAAACTCGATCGGCTCGATCAGCGCGGCGCTCTCGGCCCACGGGAGTGAGGCGGCGCGATCGACGGCCGTGGTGAGCGCCCGTGATCGATCAAGGTCGGCTCGGGCGCGTCGGTGCTCGCCACGTGCAGGCCGACCAGCGCGTTGGCCGGGATCATGTCCCCGGCGTCGCCGCGGAAAAGTCGGTGCCGACGACGAGAACACCAGGCGCCCGTCGAGGCGGTCGAGGTCCTCGCAGAGCTGCCACCACGACTCGATGCTGCGCTCGGCCGAGAAGGCGCGTCCCGCGAGCAGGACAGGGGTGGTGATTTCAGTAAAGTTCAGGACGACCGACCCGGGAATGTGACGCCATAACACGCCGCTCGTACGCGCGCGTGCGCAACGGGGTCGAGCCGCGCAAACCAGCGGCGCAGCTTCTCCGATTGCCGAATCATCGCGCCTGTCGCACGAGAGGCGATGAGCACACGAACCAAGTCCCTCCAGATCGGCGCGCTGGCGCTGGTACTCCTCACCTGTGGCGGTGACATACGGCGCGAGGCGGGGGAGATGCTCCGCGACGCCGGAGACTTTCTCCAGAGCATGGACGCGACGGCGCAGGGCGGTCCTGTTGCGACGCACGTGATCACGGCGGACACCGATCTCAGCCGCCTGGAGTCGGGCATCGCGACCGCGCTGACCACGACGCAGCTCGTCGCGGGCCCCATCGTCGTGACGGACCTCGTCGGGTACCCGCAGACCCAGTTCTGGATCGCGGCGGTGGGGGCCTGCTCGACGGCGACCACGTCGTTCGCGACGGGTGAGCATTCGCCCGTCACCGGCGTCCGGATCCCGGTCCGCACGGGCCAGGCCCTCTGCGCACGTTCAGACAGCCAGGCCGCGTTGCTGTGGACCGGATTTCGTCCGTACGAGTGAGCTCACAAGCGCACGATCCACGCTTCCGGCAGCGCTCGATCCAAGATCACCGCCACGAGATCGATCGACGCCCGCGCCTCGCGCAGAATCGCCGTGTCCGCCGTCGCCACCACCGCGCCGTCGATCTCTGCGATCCTCCGCTTCAGCGCGCCGTCGGCGGAATTCTCGAGATGAACGACGGCCCGTAGCTCGGTGCGGAGGCGATCCGCGAGCCGCGCGCTGAAGGGGACCGGCCGATCGAGATAGATCTCGACCGGCGCCGGCCCGAGATCGTCGAGCGCGCTGCGCAGGAGCGCGATCGCGGCGTCGGTGCGCGCGCTCGTGCGGTGCGATCCGAAGGAGCCGGCGAGATCGCGGCTGAAGCCGTCGTCTCCGCGCACGATGGGGCCGCCTGCGAGCGCCGTCTCGAGGGTGATGATCACGTTGTAGCCGTCGATGAGGAGCGCACGGCCGCGGAGGTCTTGCGCGCGGAGGCAGGTCGCGCGGATCGCGAGCGCGACCGCCGTCGGCGCCACGCAGCGGAACAGGAGCTGCCGCTCGCGGGCGTGGAGCTGGGCGTGATCGCCGACGAGCTTCAGCGCGCTGCGGATGGGATAGTCTCGGTCGAGGAGGTAGCGGAGATCGGCCGCGCAGGCGGCGAGCTTGGTCATCGACTCGGGAGGGAACTCGCTCACGTCTCGTTCTGGGTCGATGCTCCGCCCGCGAGCGCTCGATGCTCCACCCTACAGGATCGGTCGCGAAATCAGCGGAAAAGTTGCGTGAATCTGCCGGCATGCGCGCTGCACTCGTCCGGCGCGATGCGTATACCCATGTCGCTCGGCCTCGCGGCGCTCGCCGCTTGCTCCGCTCCCCACGCGTACACCCCTGAGAGCGCCCAGGCTGCCCTGGCGGCGTGCCCGGTCGGGGTGCCGGAGGTCGGCGGGGGCTGCCGCGTGGAGCTCCCTGTCGCGAAGGACGCGACGCTCCTCGCGCGCGAGAAGAACCGGAACCTCGGCGCGCTCTCGTTCTTGCCGCTCGTGCGGAAGGGGAAGAGCCAGGCGTGGCTGGAGGTGCCGCGCGACGCGCTCGGCGCGCTCTCCACGTGCGACTCGATCACCGGCGTGGCGCTCGAGCTGGAGGTGGTCGACATCGGGCCTGACACGCGCATCATCGCCGATGAGATCAACGACGACGGGCCCGAGCAGGACGACGGGCTCACCTTCGATCTCGAGCTGCGTCGCCTCGCGCCGGGTTGGTCCGAGGGCAACGGCTCGGCGCCCTCGCGCGGCGCTGGGCCGGGCGTGACCTGGAACTGCCTCGAGGACGCCGATGTCCAGAATCGCCGTGCGGATTGTCGGAAGGATCAGACGATCGATGCGGCGCCCATCGCGCGCGCGAGCGTTCGTGGCCTCGGCGCGCTGAGCTTCGATCTGTCGTCGCTCGCCCCGACGTTACGCGACGACACCACCCCGCTCTCCTTCAGCGTGACGCGCGCGACGCGGGCCAAGCGCTACCGGGTGGACCTCAGCGCGCGCGAGAGCGGCCGCGCGGCGAAGCTCGTCGTGCGCTATCGCCCCGGCGACGTCGATCGCGACGGTGTCTGCGGCGCGGTCGACAACTGTCCGGCCGTCGCCAATGCGGATCAAAAAGACTCGGATCTGGACGGAGCGGGAGATAGTTGCGACGCGTGCCCCCGCGACGTCGCCAACGACGTCGACGGTGACGAGATCTGCGGGAGCGCCGACGACTGCCCGTCGATCGCCAATGCCGATCAGTCGGACGTGGATCTCGATGGTCTGGGCGACGCTTGCGATCCGTTCCCCCAGCTCGCGCTCTCGGTGGAGCTGCCTTCGACCGTCGTCGTCGGGCGGCGCGTCCAGACCCGCGTCAGCGTCGTCGATCGCCTCGAGCGGGCGCACACGATCTCGGTCGCTGGCGCGCCGGACGGGATGGTGATCGCGGGCGACGGGATCACCTGGACGCCGTCGATCGCCGGGAACGCGACCTTCGCGATCCAAGTCGTCGACGCGTCCGGCGTCACCATCGGCGAGCGCGAGATTCACACGACGGTCACCGCGCTCGCGATCATCGCCGAAAGCACGATCGGAGCCGCGGGCGGCAGCGTCGACACCGGCGCCGTGCGCGTCGATTTCTCGGCGGGCGCGCTCGCCGCCGCCACGCACGTGCGGATCAGCAGCCTCGATCATCCTCCGCAGGATGCGCGGGCGTTCGGCGCGCTCGTCGAGCTCGAGCCGCACGGCGCGACGTTCGATGCGCCGACGATCGTGACGTTCCGCTACGATCCCGCCGCGATCCCGGCGGGTCGGTCCGAGGCCGATCTCACCATCGTCACGTTCGACGGGCACCAGCTCGTCCCGGTCCCCGGCGCGCGAGTGGACACCGCCCGGCACGTCATCACCGCAGAGCTGGCGCACTTCTCGACCTACGGGATGTTCTTCAGCGCTCACCGCTACAGCACCGAGCACTTCGACATTTACTATGAGGACTATGACTCCGCGGGCGCGCCGATGGGCGATCCGAGCTGGCAGCCGCTGCAGAACGACGGCACCCCGCTGCCGTACAACCCCCGCGTCCCGGGCCTCGACCGGCGATACTTCAACGCCGGTGTGCTCGCCAACTATCGGAGCTCCATCCCCGACTATGTCGAGGACCTCGGATACTATCTCGAGCACGCTTACGCCATCTATCGGCCGCGCTACGCGCGCATGCCGAGCAAGAGCATCACCGTCTACGTGCAGGACTTGCCCGGCGCCGGCGCCACGAACCCGTCCAGCATCAAGATCGACAACGACATGGGGGCTTATGCGAGCGCGCCGGACAACGTGCGCTTCGTGCTGCGCTCGACCGCGGCGCACGAGCTCTATCACGTGATCCAGTTCCCCGCGATCGACAGCGCGGTCACGCTGGGCCTCGATCTCATCCGCTCCGACCTCATGTGGCTCAACGACGCGACCGCGACCTACAATGAGTATCAGATCCAGCGGATCACCAATCCAAACTATTCCAACCCCGCGGAGGAGGCGTTTCTCTATCAATCTCCCCTTGGCGCCCGCGCGCCGGCGAACGGGCCGGGATACGCGGCGTTCGTGATCTTCAACTTCCTGAAGCGGTACGCGCCCGAGCGTGACTTCGTGTACGAGCTCTACGGGCCAGAAGCCACGATCGATCGTTCGAAGTACGGCGCCGTGACCTTGTACGGGCTCATGCACCCGACCGCGTGGCTCCGCTTCGCGATCGGGTACCAGTATCTGCGCACGGAGGCCGAGATCGACCAGATCGAGACCTTCGGCAGCGAGCACAAGCTGGCCGGCAGCTGGTCTCATCCGCGGGAGAGCACGCTGACGCGCGTCCCGCAGGCACCGATGACCGACGTCTTCGGCGCGGCCAACCCGATCCTGTACGCGGGAAACGTCACGACCTACGCGATCGATCTCTCGGGCGTCGAGGCGCTCGCCGGGGAGCACATCCGCGAAGCGCGCATCGTGATCGCGCCGCAAGCGCTGGGCCCCAGCATGATCGCGGGCGCATTCACGAGCTCGATCTTCGATGGCGTCGAGACGATCACCACCGATCTGACGGCAGAGGTGAAGGTCGAGCCCTATCGCCTCTGCCGCCTCGCGCTCGCACGCGACTGCAGCAGCGCGCGGATCCTGGTGAGCTTCTACAACGCAGGCGTCGGCGCGAACGGCGTAGCGCCTGCGGCGGCGAACGCGGGCCTGATGGCGTGGGTGGAGGGCCCGACGTGCACGGACGGCCAGCAGAACGCCGACGAGACGGGCGTCGACTGCGGCGGATCGTGTCCGAACGCCTGCGAGCCCTTACCGCCGCCACCGCCCCCTCCGGCGTCCTCGTGCGACGACGGCGTGCAGAGCGGCGACGAGGCCGGCCCCGACTGCGGCGGATCGTGCCCCGACGCGTGCCCCGATGAGCCGCCGCCCCCTCCCCCGCCGCCGCCCCCTCCTCCGCCGCCGTCGCCGCCGTGCCAGTTCGTGAATGCGGGTACCTATTGCGGGCCCGACGTCACGGGCGATGCGAACGACACGAATGTCTATCGCGTCGACTATTCATGCGGCCCCCCGATCCTCGTGGAGGACTGCGCGTCTCAGAGCTGCGGATCGTACGTGCGATTCTGTCGGCAGTTTTATGGGTTCTTCAACAGCGGGTGCTCCTGCTAAGCTCACTTCGCTTGCGCCTGCCCCTCGCCCTCGGCGTCCTCTTCCTCATGGGGTGCAATCGCGATTCGGCGGTGGCTCCGGACACGCGGGGTGAGATCGCCGGCATGCGCTACCTCGAGCACATGACCGGTGGGGCGCGACCCGACGAGCGCGTGCCGATGATCGTCGCGCTGCACCCGATGGGCGGGGATCCCGCGAACCTGCTGCCGCTGCTTCGCAACTATCGCCGGCGCGCTCGGATCATCCTCCCGTACGGGCACCCGAGCGGCGGCATGTACATCTGGTACGACTCCGTTCGCGCGGACGTCGCCGCGCCGATCGTCGCGCCCGAAGCCGATCGGCTCGCAGCTACGCTCGCCGCGCTCGTCACCGCTCGCCCCACCGTCGGAAAGCCGCTCGTGACCGGTTTTTCGCAGGGCGGCATCATGACCTTCGCCCTGGCGGTCACCCACCCCGACGTGCTCGCGGCGGCGTTCCCCATCAGCGGGATGCTGCCGCCGTCGCTCTATCCATCGGCGGCGCACAGCCCTGAGTTGCTCCCGCCCGTGACGGCCTTCCATGGCGCTACCGACCTTGCGGTGCCGACCGAGGGCGCTCGCGCTTCGATCGCCGAGTTGCGCCGCGCCGGATACACCGCGGAGCTGCGCGAGTATGCTGGGATCGCGCACGATATTTCGGAGGAGGAAATGGTGGAGATCTTGGAGCGGATCGGGCGGGCCGCCGACGCGCTCGAGCAAAGCAGAAATTGACATTGCCAAAGTCCACTCACTGCCGTCATCTTCACCGCGCCATGACGGTCTGACCTCCTCCTGATCCGCGCGCTCGTGATCAGGGCCAACAATCCCCTCGATTCGACGTCGGACGCGGCCCCGCCGCGGAGGGATTCGCCATGTCTACGCTACTATCCACGCGCCTGCTGGGCGCGCAGGGACACTCTTACGTTCAGCTCCGGCACAAACCGCCGGCGGCTCTTGCGCGAGCGCGCGAGCTCGTCGTGGCTTGCGCGGAGCTCAAGCCCGTGAACCTCGCGCAGATCGTGCGCATGGCCGGGAACTCCGCCGTGCCGCGGGTGATCGTCTCGGGTCGCCCGAGGATCGATCCGAATGTCGCGCGGGATGCCGTCGAGCACGTCATGGTCGAGGAGCGGCGCTCGCTCGGCCCCGTGCTCGCGCGGATGAAGGCCGATGGATATCAGATCGTCGCGCTCGAGCAGGCGACGGGGGCCGAGAGCCTGCATGGGTTCCGTTTCGAGCGGAGGTGCGTGCTCGTGATCGGCAACGAGCGGCACGGCGTGGGGGAGGATCTGCTGGACCAGGCGGATCGTGCGGTCGAGATCCCGGTGTACGGGCTACCGTACAGCTACAACGCAGCCACCGCCGCGATGCTCGCGATGTACGAGTATTGTCGCTGCTTCCCTGTCGGGTAGCGATGCGCTCAAGGCACCAGCACCAGCTCCGCGTCGATCGTGATCTTGATGATATCGCCCACGACCACCCCGCTCTCCTCTCCCGGAAAGTCCCAGCGAAGACCAAAGTCCCTGCGATTCACCGAGGCCGAGGCCTCGATGCCGCGGCGAATACCTCCCGCGTGGTTGAACGGCGGCGAGACCGTGACCGCGAGTGTCACCGGCTTCGTCACGCCGTGCATCGTCAGATCGCCCGTTACGTTGAACGCAGCGCCGCTCGAGCTGCTCACCTGGGTCGATGCGAAGGTGATGACCGGATAGTTCGTCGCGTCGAAGAAGTCTGCGCTCTTGAGGTGCGTGTCGCGCTCCTCGACGCCGGTCGTGATGGAGCTGACGTCGATCGTCGCCTTGACCTTGGAGTTTGCGGGCGTGGGCTCATCCAGCGTCACGGTCCCCGAGGGCTTCTGGAACATGCCGCGCACGTTGGTGAGCACGTGCTTGCAGACGAACGTCACCGAAGAGTTCTCGGGATCGAGCTCCCAGCTCGAGATCGGAGGGACCTTCGGCGCCGGGCCGGCAGGCCTCTCCGCGGCGGAGGCAGACTGTGCCGTCGTGGTCTCCCGGGAGCTGCAGGCCGTGACCGCCAGTGCGGCCAAAAGGAGGACGTGCCAGAGCGAGCTCATACAACCTAGGTGACACAGGAGGCCGAAAGTTTCACCATCGCGCCGCGAATGGCGATCTTCATCGCGAGCCTCTTCGTCCTGGTCCTCGTGGGCGTACCCGCCGCGCTGATCCTCGCGCTCGTGGCGCGCGGGTTTCGGAAGGGGCGGATCGGCCCGTACCTGGATACTCAGGAGATCCAGAACGACGCGCCGTTTCGCTGGGTGCTCCGCGGAACCGGCGAACCTCGCACCGTCTGGGTCCGCGTCGCGATCTCGTCGCCGGGGAAGCAGAAGAACCTCCCGGCGCTGATCGGCATCTGGGGCGAGCTCCGCGGCCCAGCCTGGACCAAGTCATTCAGCGCAGGTGCGCACGCGCCGCCGGGGGCCTCGCTGTGGGTCACCAACGTCGTCCGCGACTATCAGAGCGGGATACTCAGCGGATCGATCCGGATGGCCGACTTACCGGCGCGGCCTGCGGGCGAGGAAGAGGTCATCGAGGGACGCGTCACGATGCACAGCCCGCCCGTGAGCCTGTCCGTCTACGCCACGCGCCTCGCGCCGAGCCTATGAAATTTGCGCCCAGGCATCGGCGCGTAGGCTGGGTTTCGAGCGGTGCTCGTGCGATTCTCTCTCGCCGAGCTCCCATGAAGAAGAACAAGAAGGTCACCTGGCGGCGCGCGCCGTCCTCCACCCTCGACCTCGCGGGAAGGAACGTCGCCGTCGTCGGTGGCACCGGTGGTCTCGGGCGCGCCATCAGCCAGATCCTCGCCGCGCGCGGCGCGAGCGTCATCGTCGTCGGTCAGACGTTTCGCGATCAGGGCGTTCCCAACCTCTCCTTCGTGAAGGCCGACCTCAGCCTGCTGCGCGAGGCGGAGCGGGTCGCCCAGGAGCTGCCGGCGGAGAAGCTCGATCTCGTCGTGTTCACGACCGGGATCTTCGCAGCCCCGGCGCGCCAGCTCACCGCCGAGGGCATCGAGCGCGACATGGCGGTGAGCTATCTCAGCCGCCTCGTGATGCTGCGCGCGATCGCCCCGCGACTCACCCCGCGCGCAGAGCGCAAGCCGCGCGTGTTCGTGATGGGCTACCCGGGCGCCGGCCAGGCGGGCACGCTCGGTGATCTCAACGCCGAGCGCACGTACAGCGCGATGACCGTCCACATGAACACCGTCGCGGGCAACGAGGCGCTCGTCCTGGACGCGACGAAGCGCTATCCCAACGCGCTCGTCTTCGGGCTGAACCCAGGGCTCATCAAGACGAACATCCGCGACAACTTCCTCGGCCAGGGCTCGCTGAAGTCCCGCGTCGCCGAGGCGATGATCGGATGGCTCAATCCGACCGCCGAGAAGTACGCGGAGACGATCACTCCGCTGCTCGTGTCGCCGGATCTCGAGTCGCACGGCGGAGCGATGTTCAACCAGAAGGGCGAAGCCATCGAACCTTCGCCAAAGCTGATGGATCAGGCGCGGGTCGCGCAGCTGCTCGGTGAGTCCGAGGCGCTGGTCGCGAAGGCGATCAAACTGGCGTAGCGGGGATTGCGGACGGCCCGGCCCCCGCCGAAGAATCGGCCGCATGAAAGTGATCCTCACGGGCGCCACCGGGATGGTCGGCGAAGGCGTGCTCCTCCACTGCCTCGACGACGCGCGAATCGAGCGCGTGCTGTCCGTCTCGCGGCGCCCCGCGGGGCGAGAGCATCCCAAGCTGCGCGAGCTGCTCGTGCCCAACTTCCAGGACCTGAGCGCGGTCGAGGCGGAGCTCACCGGCTATGACGCGTGCTTCTACTGCGCGGGCGTGAGCTCGGTGGGCCTCAGCGAGGCCGAGTACACCGCGATCACCTACGACACGCCGCTGGCGTTCGCGAGCACCTTGGCGCGGCTGAATCCAGGCATGACCTTCGTGCACGTCTCGGGCGCGCACACCGACGGCACCGAGCAAGGCAAAATCATGTGGGCGCGCGTGAAAGGCCGGGCCGAGAACGCGCTCGGTCGGCTCGGGTTCAAAGCCGTGTACAATTTTCGACCCTCGCTCATGAAGCCGGTGGCCGGGCAGCGCCACGTGAAGACGAGCTATCGCGTTGCGCTGGTGGCCTACCCGCTGATGAACCTATTCTTTCCTGGAATGCGACTCGAGGACGTCGGTCGAGCGATGATCAACGCGGTGGAAAGAGGCGCGCCGAAGTCCGTGCTGGAAGTGCCGGACATGCGCGCCTTACTCACCAGTAATAAATGACGTTGACCGCGCCGATGAGCTTGGTCTCCGCACGATCCGCCGTGGGCTCGGTGCGCCGCACCTCGACGCCGAACGTCAGATCCCACTGCCGGCTGAGCACGAGCCCGCCCTCGAGCCCCAACCCCACGGTCACGTTCTCGCGCCGGGGAATATCTCCGATCTCGCCGGCGAAGAGATCGGTGTAGCGCGCCCCGCCCTCGTAGCGCAGCGACAGACGCGGGCGGAGATGGAGATCGTCGCGGAGCTGCACGAGCGGACCGAGCGTCGCGCCCGCGCTCCCCGCGTCGAGGTTGGGTACTTCGGCGGCGATCTGGAGGTTGCCGTCGATCGTGAGATCCAGCGCAACGTCGCGCCCGGCCTTCAACCGCAGCGACAGCTCGATCGACGGCTCGAGCTCGAACCCGCGCTGGGGTGAGTATCCCAGCCCCGCGACGATCAACGTACCCATCCGAAGATAGTCGCCGTTGGTGATTTGCCACATCGCCGCGAGAGGGACTGGCGCGAAAATGATATTCCAGTCGTCGCTCAGAGCGATCTGCCAGAGGAGGGGATACGGGACCGGTACGACCCCGTTCACTTCGCCGTGCGAGAAACCCACGCCGCCGACCGTCGGAGAGCTCCACGCGGCGACGCCTTTCGGGAGCGTGTACGGCCGATCGATGACGCGCGAGGGATAGTCGGCGAGCCGCGCGCCCGGTGCGCACGCCGCGAGCGCCAGAACCAGGGTCGCGGCTGCGCGGGGCACGAAGCTCGTCTTAGACCGAATCAGTCCGCGGTGCGCTGGTGCTTGGTGGCGATCTGCGTCTTTCCGTCGGGGCGGCGCGTGATGTCGGCCGGGGTGTAGACGTCGTACGTGCCGTGCCCGCCCTTGCTCCAGAGGTTGTTGATGTCCTGGAAGTCGCCGTTGCGCGCGACCGCCTTGTTGTTGCCCCTGCCGAGGTCGGCCTTGACGTTGGCGCGGACGTTCTCGTCGATCGTGAGGTTGGTGTCGCCCTTGCCGTTGTCCTTGATCTTCGCGCCGTCGAGCTCGCTCTTGGTGAACGTGTCGCGGTTGCCCACGGCCACCGGCTTGCCGTCGACGATCACCTGGATGCCGCCGCTCGTCTTCGCCTTGACCTGGATGTCGTGCGCCTTGTCGTCGTTGATGTTGACCTGGAGCTTGCCGCCGTCGAGCGAAGCTTCGATCGCCGGCTTCGGCGGATCCTTCGGCTTCTGAGCGACGGTCTGGGGGGCCTGGGTCTGAGCGGTGGTGGGTCGGTTCGTCACGGGTGCCATAGTTGTCTTGCTGTAAAGCAGCTGCCGAACCAGGCGCTGGCACGGCGAAACTACAGCGCTTTTCGTTCGGACCGAGCGAGCGCAACCCGAGCACTGTTACAGCGTAACAGTCATGGATCGAGCATCTCGAACTCGAGCGTATCGATCGTGAATCCGGCCGGATCCATCGCGTCGTCGATGTCGAGCTGGGTCACGCCGTCGAAGGTCTCGAGGCTCACGAGGACGGGTGGTCCGCCCGTGGTCTCGCTGTGGTCGGCGACGAGCGGCACGGTGTCGGCGAGCGCGCCGCGGTGCACGATCACCGTGCCGATGTTGGTGCTGTCCCAGCCGACGACCTCGAAGCGGACGCGGCGCACGGGGCGCGCGAAGGCGATGATCAACGGGTCGGGGGCGGTCGCGCAGCTCGCGCCCGTGCCCAGGCAGAGGACGTTGGGGAGCGTGGACGGCGCGGCGAAGCGTGATCGGTTCTGGATGTCGAACAAGCCGGGCTGGCCGCCAAGCAGCGTGAAGCTCACGTCAGGGTACGCGCCGACAGGGAGCGGGTTGGCCGCGGGGAACGCGTCGAAGTCGAGGCGCCGCGGCGTCCAGGTCATCGCGGGCGCAGCGTCGGGAAAAGCAACGCCGCCATCGGACACGCTCGCATCCACCGACGCGGCGTCACGCCCGAGCTCGGCGTCCTGCGCGGCGCTCGCGTCTTCCGCCGCGCTCGCGTCCTGCGCGGCGCTCGCGTCCTGCGCCACGGTCCCTGTTCGAGCGTCGCCTCGCGTGCCCACGACGCCCGGGGTGGCCCGGCGGGGGCCGTCGTCGCAACCCGCGAAAAGAGCCGCGATGAGAATGACGCAAGAGCTATAGCGCATGCAGAGGTCTCCATACGCTTGGTTGGTTCGGATCATCAAGCCGACTCCAATTTGTAGAACAGGCGATTTCGTCAAGCGCTCGTCGTCGCGTCGCGCTACACTCCGGAACCTATGGCGACCATGGACCGCTATCCAAACAAGCTCGTATGCAAGCCATGTCGAACGGAAGGAACAGTTTACCTGGTCGAGCTTGACCAGGCCTTCACACTGGACTTCAAGACTCGCATCGAAAGGGTCGACGGAAACTTCGAGGTGACGCTCGGCCCGGCGCCTGCGTATCCCATCATCGCGAAGTGCAAGCTTTGCGGAGGGCCTGCACGTGAGCCGAGTGCCCCCGCTGACGACTTCGAGGACTACACGTACGACTGGAAGCACAGCGAATAAGGCGGTCTTGCCAACCATTGTGGGAAGCCATCCAAGATGACAAAGGCGCTCCTCCAACGGACGTATTGCCAAGGCGAAAGCTCACCGCGGCGGAAAACGCAGATATGGAAGCCGCAAGAGCTCTTCATGAGCATCTTCATGAACCGCAAAATGAAGCGCGTACCGCGACCGCAGCTGATCGAGGGCATGAATCCCGAGGAGTTTATCCGCATCAACGCGGATCGCTATCCGCCGAAGCCGGACCGGAAGAGGACGACAAAGCGCGTGACCACGCCGAAGCCCTTCTGGATGACGACGGCGCATTCTGAGCCGACCCCTGTGGTAGAGTTGCTCTCGCGAATGGTCGAGCTGAGCGAAGAGCTGCGCGCGCGCGTCAAGGCCGTGATCGAGAGCGACGGCATGCTCCACGCGATCGCGCTCGTTCGGCGCGAGACGGGCGCGGGTCTCGCCGAGGCCAAGACGCTCGTCGAGGCGCTCGCCCCTCGCTTCGTGATCAAAGAGCCGGAGATCGGCACGATCTGGGTCTTCGATCCCCGCACCCAGGCCGTCGCCGGCTTGCTCGGATCGCATCAGCCGCTGAGCGTTCTCCGCGCGCTCCTCGGGCGGCCACCCTCGATCGATCGACCCGGCTTCGTCTCCTGGGGGAAAATCACGCGGCCCGAGCTCGAGGCCATGGCTCGAGCAGACTATCTCTCGCTCGAAGACGAAGAGTTGCTGATCTCACATCCCCCCGAAACGGCGCTCTGGGCGCTCGTCATGAGAGAGCACTGACGTGGCCGTCGATGTTCACCTGGTCATCGCCGACTCGGAAGCGGGCTCGGTCGTGGAAGAGGGTTGGCTCGGGATGAGCGGCGCGCGCGATCTCACCCTGGCAGTGCTGAATCGTCCGCCGCACTACGAGACCGCTGGGTTCAAGTCGTGGGGCGGCGTCACGCCTGCGGAAGCGTTGCGCATCAGTGCGGCCAACTATTCGAACAGTGACGTGACGCGAGAGATCGTCGAGCGATGGAAGGCACAGTATCCGCCGCCCCGATTCTGGTGGTCGATCACCTTTGATTTCTAACTATCGCCGCACGCCGCAGCTCCCCAGGTCCGCGTCACACATGCCTGCCTCCACCAGCGGCGACGTGCACTGATCGAACGCCGCGATCGGGTCCTGGCACTGCTGGCTCGCGCACAGCGTCGGGTTCGCCGCGCTCTGGCAGTCCTCGATGCATCGCGAGAACGTCTCCACGTCGCCGGGGCACGCCGGCAGCGCGCACGTGCCGAGCGCGGGGAAGACGCAGCCTGCGCACGCCGGGCCGCTCGTGTTGCTGCACTGGAGCGCGCACAGCGTCGGCGTCGAGAACAACCCACCGAGCGCCATGCAGCCGTCGTAGCAAGCTTGGTATCCCGGACAGCTCAGCATGGTGTTCGGGAGCGCGCGATAAGGCTGCACGACGATCATGAACATCAAGCACATCTCGTCGAGCGTGTTCTCGCCCCAGATCACCCGGCGAGGCGCGCTCTGGTGGCCGCCGATCACCGGCTGATGGGCCGCGGAATTATCATAAGTACAGTCGAGCTTCACCGACCCACCGGGCTGCACGGTGACCGTCTCGCCCTCGCGGAACGCGTACGATTGCTGCCAGTGGAAGTCCCACGCGGGGATGTCGATCAGGCACTTCTCGGCGCCCTGCGCGTCGATCGCGGTGGCCTTGATGCGCTGCCCGAGAAGGTGCATGTGCGGCCCCACGCCGGCCAGGATCCACGGCTCGCGCGTCTGATTGCGGAAGGTCCGCGTCTGGGCGGACGCGGCGTCACCGGGCGCGATGTCGATACCGAGGTTCGCGAGCGGCTGCACGTCGATGAGCCACGTCGGCACGACCTCGTCGAACCACAGCTTCAGCTGGGTCTGATCGGCGGCGGGCTGGCTGAAGATCGAGCTGTAATGCACCTGCATCACGAGCCGCGATCCGGGCGGGATGCGGATCGCCGTGTCGGGTGCGGGCACCGCCGGCAGCGAGCCCGGAACCCACGCAGCGATCGTACGCGGGGTCCCCACGCCCGCGCCACCAAAGCACGTATATCCCGGGCCCGGCTCGGCCTGATCGAGCGCGTCGACGCCCGCCGCGGCCTCCGGCGGCACGAGGAACACCAGCGCGTGGTGCACGATTTCGGGTCGCCCCGGGGTGACGTCGCTCGCGCGGAGGAACGTCTCGCGGGCGAAGGTGTGATCGAGCGGAAAGCATCGATAGTCATCGGCCAGCGCGCCCGGGGTGTACGGCGTGGGCGCGTGGAGCTCGACGGTGGGCGGCCCCAGCGTCGGCGGCGCTTCGAAGGTCGGCGGCACATAGTCGGCCGCATTTCCCTCGAGCATCCCTCCGTCGACCCACGCGCCGAACATCGCGATCTGTTCGGCCGAGAGGACGCGCTCTCCGCGATAACTATTGCAGCTCGCGCTCGGCATCCACGGCGGCATCCGCTTCTGCTCGACCGCGAGGCGCGCGGCGGGACCGAATGACTTCACCGCCTCGTAGCTCGCGAGCGAGAAGCCCGCGATGCCGTTGGTGCGGTGGCAGCTCAGACAGCTCGCCTCGATGATCGGGCGGAGATCGCGCTGGTAGGTCACGCCGCCCGAAGTACTGCCGTCGAGCACGACAGACCCGGCGTCCTCCAGGCTCACGGGCGGACGCGGGTCCGTCGCGGTGCAGGCGGCGCCCAGGACGAGGAGGAGCACGAGCTTCCGCATCGGCGCGGATTCAACCTGATCGGTCGCCCATATTTCCAGCGATGAATGGGTGACGGCGATCGCATTTCCGACGAGGATGGGCTTGATGCTGATACTGCTGCTCGTCGTCGCGCTGCACGTGGGCCTCAGCGCGGTCGTGGGGCGCATCCTACGACGAAGCGTGGACCTCTCGGAGCCGTGGGCCTCACTCTTCTCGTACTCTGTCTTGACGGTTTTTCTCCTGGCGATGGTGGCGAATATTTCGATGACCTACCGGTTCGCACCCGGCGTCGTCGAGTGGGTCGCCGGAAGAGAGAGCGCCGACGAGGCGCACACGATGGTCGCTTTTCTGGTGTCCTGTCCGTTCGCGGTGCTCGTGACGTATCTGTGGTACCGCGTCGCTCTCACGGTGAATCGCGCGTGGGTGCGGCGATCGGTCGAAAAAAGTCGAATTGGTTCTTGACGAGATTTTGGTCAGCGTAAGGGTGGCTCCGATCGATCCGAAGCCTCGGGTCGACGGTTTTTGATCAAAACTATCTCGGAAGGCCGCCGAAACGCGTCCTGATGCGTCTGGCGCGATTCCACGTATGGGTCGCGGAGACCTCGAAACGAGCCGCCAAAAAGGGCCGTGATACACAGCTCGGATGCACGCAGTTACTCACGACGAAGTCCCTTCCTGGCAGCACATCGATCAATCTCTCGAGCGCCTCGCTCGCAACCAAGGAGAGATCGACGCCGAGCTCGGCGGCTGGATCATCGCCGCCCTTCGCGAGCGGGTCCACCATCGCTTCGGGTTCGGCTCCTTCGAGGAATATCTCGATCGGCGGCTCGGCTTCGATCCCAAGGTGACCCGCGAGCGCGTGCGTGTCGCGCGCGCGCTCGTCGAGCTGCCGTTGCTTTCGGAGCAGCTCCGCAGCGGAAAGCGCAGCTGGTCGGCGGTGCGTGAGATCGTTCGCGTCGCGAAGAAAGAGAATGAGGCCGAGTGGGTGGCGAAGACGGAGAACCTCACGGTGCGGCAGATCGAGGCCTTGGTCGCGAAGAAGGACCGGTCCGACCCGTTGCTGAAGTCGCGCCGACTCCTGTTCGATCTCGCGCCCCACGAGCAAGCTTTGCTCGCCGAGGCCGCCGAGCACGTGCGCGCGGAGCTCGGCCCCGGGGCGACGATGAAGGAGGTGCTAATGGCGATGGCGGAGAAAGAGCTCGGAAAGCGCAGCGAGACGGCCGCAGGTTATCAAGTCGCGGGAGGTCTCTGCATCGAATGCACGAAGGTGTTCCAGCAAGCCGGGAGCGAGATGATCGAGGTCTCACCGACGATCGGTGAGTGCGCGAAGTGCGATCTCGACTTCGTCGGGTTCACCACGCTCGAGGAGCCGGAGGACGACGGCGCCGAGCCCTTTCCAGCACATTGGGATCCTAAGCTTAGAATTCCACGTGGACAAGTTGTCGCG
>JADMIO010845944.1_pt1 | contig 57046 bp, 45 predicted proteins | sample 8958161 | NCBI WGS metagenome assembly JADMIO01 (sample SAMN16585339, study PRJNA669376) | soil metagenome | isolation source: Crop rotation soil | place: USA: Cullars Rotation, Alabama | collected 2011 | reverse complement strand
CTTTCCCCCACATCGGCTCGTCGCGCAGCAGCGTGATGAGCCAGCGCCAGAAGTCGGCGTTCTCGCGCATTCCGTCGAAGAGCGAGCCGTCCTCCCACTCCAGGTTCTTGGACATGGCAAAGCCGGTATCGCCGACCAGAACAACTTTCCCGCGGCCGATCGAACGCATGATGATCACCGGGATGTTCCCGTTGCCGTTGGCGATGACGCGCGCCTGCGGGTCGTCGGACCCGACCGGCCAGGCGGCGTTGAAACGCACGTACGCCATGTACTGCCCGGTGTCGACGTAGGGCGATTTAAAGTGCCCCATTGGCTCGGGCGGCCGCGGCGTGCTTCCCGGTTTATTGCCGACCCACAGACCCAGCTCGTTCAGAAGCTCAGCGCTGGCTTCGTGCTGCCCGTAGCCGGCCGTCAGGATGAAGTTGCCGCCGTTCTCGATGAACGAGCGGATCGCCGCGCGCTCCTCGGCGTTGTACGGTCGGCGCGGCGCGATCGCGACGAGCAGGCCAGCGCGCTCCAGGCGAGCCTGCGTGAGGTCCTGAAGGTTGAGCGTGACATAGCCGTTGCGCATCAGCGTGAGCGCCAGGCCCGCCGCGCCGTCGGGACGCCACGACTCCTCGCTCTTGTCCTCCAGATTCGAGCTTTGGATGTACGCGAGGTTGTTGGGCGTAATCAGGAAAGGCACGTTCGCGGCACGGCGCCCGTCCGGCAGCACGCCGGCCCGCGCGGAACTGACGGCGGAGCAGAGCGTGAGTGACGCCGCCAGCGCCGCCAGCATGCTCGCCTGCGTGAACATGGAGCGTTGCCGCCATAGCGCCGCAAAGAGCGCGGCGGCGAACATCAGCGTGAGGAGTTGCCGCCAGGGCGGCCGCGCCACGCCGCTTCCGTTGGCCAGGTATGGGAACAGGCGCGACGTAAAAACATGCGCGCCCACATTGATTCCGTTGCTGAAGGTGGAGGTGTCGCCGAAGGCGATGACTTTCCCTCGCCCCACCTGCTGCTCGGCGGCGAGGATCAGATCTCCCAGCTTTTCGCCCGGGTCGTACTGGCGATTGCCCATCATGGCGGATTCGTTTCCCGCGTCGCCGGGATCGGCAAAGCCCCAGCGCCCGACGATGAGCGGCTGCCCTCTCCAGCCCGGCCGGACCGATGCGCCGATCACCACGCCGAACTGGTTGCGGTCGTCGCGCATGCCAATGGTTGTCGGGTGCGCGATGGTTTCGTACGACTGAAGCCATCCGCCGATCTGGAACGACGCCGAATCGAACGGGATGTACATCGTGGTCTTGCGCCCGAGCACGACGTTGAACTGATTGTGCGGCTTGTCGCCTTCGGGGAGATGAAGCTTGTCTTCGTGTTGCGTGTGATCGCCCACAACCATGAGCGTGCCGCCGGCGGCGACGAACGCATCGAGGCGGGCAAGTTGCTCTTCGGTGAGGGCGGCCTTTTCGTCGGGAAAGAGAAGCACGACGGCGGCGGCGCCGCGGATATCGGCTTCGGAAAGCTCGGGCGAGACCAGCGGATCGGCGCCGAGCGTCCGGAGGTAGGGTGGAAGCATCCCGTACATGCCGCCGCCGAGCCGGCCGTACTCGGTGTGATTGGGTTTTAGCCAGTTCAGGAAACCTTTTTCGTAGAAGACGATCTTCTTCCCGTCGAGATTTGCCCGAGAGGGCCAGAGGGAATCGCACATTGGCAGGAGCACCGCGGCGGCGATGCCGATGGCGGCGGGCGTTTTCCAGGGTGCGACGCGAGCCTGGGGTGGTTGCTCGAAACGATCCTCTGTAAGGACGAGAGCGTCTGCGGACTTCGCCGGACGCGCGGCGCTTTTGAGAATTGCGGCGGCGACGCACGCGTGCAGCAGCGCCGCCAGCGCCGGGAGGTTCCACGGGACCAGGTAGGCTTCAATCTGCTGCCAGGTCAGCGGCGGCGCCTGTCCGATGGCCCCCTGTCCGATGCCTGGGGTGATGACGGGCGGCGCGTGGCCGATCAACGGCGGAAGCGCCGCGAGGAGCGCGAGGTAGAGCAACTGTACCGCGGCAATCCCGAGGCCGCCGTAGATTGCTAGCGCCAGCCGGCGCTCACGGTCGCTGGCGCGGATCGCCGCCAGCAGCAGTGCAATCATCACGATGAGGAAATCGATGCCCGCGAACGTCGCTCCGACCCACAACGGCGCGCGACCGAGCAGCCCGCCGATGTTCCCCAGCAGCCGGCCCAGGCCGTCGGCGCCGAGGAGAATCAGCGGAATGCTGCCGTACAGGTGCCGCCACAGCGCGAGCATGGCCGCGGCGATCGCCGCGCTCCGCAAGGTCCGTTGAGCCGCCTCGTCCGCCCTCATGGCCAGGAGCAGGCCCACCAGTGCGACGCCCAGTACATTCACGGCAGGGTTCCTGCTGGCCAACATCAGCGCGGCCGACGCTACGCACGCGACTGCCGCGGCGACCGCGCGCGGCGTGATCGCGCCGGATCGCCAGCCGGCAACCATCGCGACCATCACCGCGGTCCAGCTCAGCGCGTGCCGCAGGGCATGCCCCAGCATGCCGACCGACCCCGCACCGATCCAGGCGCCGACGATCACCGCGCACGCCGCGAGAACCGCACGCGTATCAATCGGTGTGTCGTCCGTTGTAGAGGTTCGGATCGCAGGCTCGGAGGTGACCCGCTGGGCCGGCCTGCTTTTAACAAATGTGTTCAAGCCGAGCCTCCGCTGGAAAACGCCGCCCCAAAAAGAAGGGGCGCCCAGGAACGCTGGACGCCTCTTGCTTTTCGTTAAGCCTGTTGCCGCGCGCCGGCCAAGGCGACGGTTTCGGCCTACTTCACGACTCCCACACGAAGCGGGCAATCGACCTTAGCGGCGAGACAGACGATCGCCGATGGCGCCGCTGGCCCTGCCGCGCCGCTCCACTGTGGCGCGTTCGCTTGAGGCACGCCCACCCGCAGCGTCTCGCTTGACGCGGTCGCGCCAGGAGGACAAGTCGTTCCCGGTGGGGGCGGCACACACGCGGTTACCACCGCTGGGCATTGCGTCGGCGCGACCGGACACTGAGTTGACACCGCGGGACAGCGCGTCTGCTGTTCCGGGCACTTGGTCTGCTCCGCAGGGCATTGCGTGGTGACCGGAGGACATTGCGTCGGCCCGGTGGAACACGCGGTCGGTGTTGGTGGACACTGCGTGGTCACCGCTGGACAGTGCGTCTGCTGTTCCGGGCACTTGGTCTGCTCGGCCGGGCATTGCGTGGTGACCGCGGGACATTGCGTCTGCGCGGTGGAACATGCAGTCGGTGTCGGCGGACATTGGGTGGTCACCGCTGGACATTGGGTTTGCTGTTCCGGGCACTTGGTCTGCTCGGCTGGGCATTGCGTGGTGACCGCGGGACATTGCGTCTGCGCGGTGGAACATGCAGTCGGTGTCGGCGGACATTGGGTGGTCACCGCTGGACATTGGGTTTGCTGTTCCGGGCACTTGGTCTGCTCGGCTGGGCATTGCGTGGTGACCGCGGGACATTGCGTCTGCGCGGTGGAACATGCAGTCGGTGTCGGCGGACATTGGGTGGTCACCGCCGGACAGTGCGTCTGCTGTTCCGGGCACTTGGTCTGCTCGGCAGGGCACTGCGTGGTGATCGCGGGACATTGCGTCGTTGTGCCGGCCGAGCATGCGGTAGGTGTCGGCGGACACTGAGTGGTCACCGCCGGGCATTGAGTCTGCTGTTCCGGACACTTGGTCTGCTCAGCGGGGCACTGAGTGGTGACCGCGGGACATTGTGTCTGCGCGGTGGAACACGCAGTTGGTGTCGGTGGACATTGGGTGGTCACCGCCGGACAGTGCGTCTGCTGTTCCGGGCACTTGGTCTGCTCGGCAGGGCACTGCGTGGTGATCGCGGGACATTGCGTCGTTGTGCCGGCCGAGCATGCGGTAGGTGTCGGCGGACACTGAGTGGTCACCGCCGGGCATTGAGTCTGCTGTTCCGGACACTTGGTCTGCTCAGCGGGGCACTGAGTGGTGACCGCGGGACATTGTGTCTGCGCGGTGGAACACGCAGTTGGTGTCGGTGGACATTGGGTGGTCACCGCCGGACAGTGCGTCTGCTGTTCCGGGCACTTGGTCTGCTCGGCGGGACATTGCGTGGTGACCGCGGGACATTGCGTCGTTGTGCCGGCCGAACATGCGGTAGGTGTCGGCGGACACTGCGTCGTCACGGGTGGACATTGCGTTTGCTGTTCCGGGCACTTGGTCTGCTCGGCGGGGCACTGCGTTGCGATCGCCGGACAAACCGTTGGCGTTCCTCCCGCCGCGGAACATGCGGTGTCAGTCGGCGGACATTGCGTCTGCACGGCGGGGCACTTGGTCTGCTTGGCCGGGCAGGAGGTATCGGTCGGCGGGCAATGGGTATCAACCGCAGGACAAGCCGTGTGCTTTGGCGGGCACTGCGTCGCCGTCGCCGGGCAGTGTGTGACCGCGGCGGGACAAACTGTTGCCGTTCCGGCTCCGGTCGCGGTCGAGCACTGCGTTTCAACCGGCGGGCACTTGGTCTGCTTGGCGGGGCAGGAGGTATCGGTCGGCGGGCATTCCGTATTAACGACCGGACAGTTCGTATTCTTCGGCGGGCACTGCGTGTCGAGCGGCGGGCACTTAGTATCGATGGGTGGACAGGTGGTTTCTGAATGACCGTGTGCCGGGCATTGCGTTTCGGTCGGCGGGCACTTGGTTTGTTTGGCGGGACAGGAGGTCTCGGTCGCCGGACAGACCGTCGCCGACGCGGGGCAGCCGGTTTGTTTCGGCGGGCACTGCGTCGCGGTCGGCGGGCAGGTGGTGGAGGCGGCGGGGCACTGGGTTGCCACCGCTGCCGCCGCGCATTGCGTCGCGACGGGCGGGCACTGGGTGGCAGACGCCGGGCATGACGTTGCCGCAGCGCCGGTGGCGGTGCACTGGGTCGCCACGGGTGGGCACTTGGTCACAGCCGCGGGGCAGAACGTCGGCTCGACCGGTTGCGCGGTGGTCACCGCCGCGAGCTGGCTCGGCGCGCCCGCACGAGGCGCGGATGAAGCCTGCATTCGTTCGAGAATAATAGAAAGGTTTCCACTGGAGGCCGCGGCGACCGCGGGTGCGGCCGCTTGCGGGGTCGGCTCGGCGTTCATTACGCCGCCCCCCCGTGCCGATGGCATCAAGTGAAGACCCAGGATGAACGAAAAAAGTCCCGCGTATGCAGCCCAACGTCGCATGATCGCTCCTTCGCCCTTGGCAACGGAACATCGCGACGCTCGCCCCCGCAAAAAAATCAAGCGTGTCAATTGTTAACTTATCACACGCTGTGCTCGCCGCAAGTTTATTCCAAAAAAATCGGGCCGTGTTCAAGACCCAAGGTATGATGGTGTGGAGGTTCCGCGGTAGTCGAGGATTTGAGGTTCCGCCATGAGCTACACTCGCGCGCGGAAACGACCATGAGCTCTCGCCAGGCGTTCTGCCGCTGCGGCCGCCCGCTTGCCCGGCTTCGCCGGCTTAAAGCATTTACCGTCATCGAGTTGCTGGTGGTGCTTGCGGTGATTGCCGTGCTGATGGGGATCCTGCTCCCAGCTTTGATCTCGGTTCGTGAGCAGAGTCGTTCCGCCGGATGCCTGTCGAACTTGCGACAGATCGGGCACGCCTTCTTTATGTACGCCAACGACCATCGCGGCCGACTGCCGCCCGCCGACCTGCGCGACCCCTTGTTTCAGCATCCGCCGGGAAACTGGGCGACTATCATGGTCTCCAGCAAGTACCTCTCTGTTCCCGAAACCGCCACCGGCGCGGTTCAGCAGTCCGTGTTCCGCTGTCCCAGCGGCCTTGATCTCAACGGATTCGCCGACGTCGACGCCTACAGCGCGTCGCGCACCAGCTCCTTACAAGCCGCGTACTGGCAGCGACACACCACCGTAATGGGGCCGAACCAGACGCTGACTGCCGGGATCGCGGTGCGCACCTGGTATGGTATCAACGCGGAATACCAGGACGGGCAGGACTACCCGATGTTCCGCGTCCCTAGCGAAACGCACCGCACCGATCTTCACCTGCTCACTCAGGTTCGTCAGCCCAGCACCATGGCGATGGTCTATGACGGGTTCTTCCACCACGATGGGCAGAACAACCTCATGGGGCACGCGCGCCACCTTCGCGGGACGTCGACGAACTACCTTTTCGCGGACGGTCACGCCGCCGGCGTCTTCACGAAAGAATTGCCCGTGAGCTTTTCCGATGCGGATCTGGCGGCCAGGCCGTTCCCTAAGTTCAAGTTGCGACAGTGATCCGGGCCTCACTCGCAGCGATGGGGAAGTGCGGAGGCGGAAGTGAATCGGAGGATGGGAAGGGGCAGGCGCTCGGGCGCTGTCAGCCTGGCGGCGTTGACGGCGCCGCTGATGGGCGTTTTCGTCGCGCCGCCGGGGAGGGCGGAGGCGGCGCTGTCGTACTGGGACGCCGACGGTTCTACCCCCGGCGCCGGCGGCGCCACGCCCAGCGGGACTTGGGGCGTGAGCAGTTTCTGGAGTCCCTCCGCCGCTGGAACCTCGAACACTGCGGCGTGGACGGACGCGGACACCGCCGTCTTCTCCGCCGGAACCAACGCCGTCGGCGCGTTCACCGTAACCGTCAGCGGATCGCAGACCGCGGGCAGCATCATCTTCGAAGAGGGCGCTGTCACGCTGACCGGCGGTCAGCTGATCACGCCGGCCGTATCCGTCGCGGCGCCCACCATCAGCGCCACCATCAACTCGTCGATTGCCACAACGGCTGGACTTGCGAAGAACGGACCGGGAACGCTCGTCCTCGGCGGCGCCAACAGCTATAGCGGTGGCACTGTCATCAACGCCGGCACGCTGCGCATCGGCGCCTCCGGTGCAATTCCCACCGGCAACATCACCGTCGCCGGCGGACAGCTCGCCCTCAATGGCTTCACGCCCGCCGCGACCAACCTCACGTTCGGTAACGGCGCTTCCACCACCGCCGCTATCGTCTCCGGACCGGGCACGGTGCTCCTCTCCGGCGACATCACTTTCAACGGCAACCCCGACACCACCACGCCGTCGGCCCGAATCGCCGGCAACGTCCAACTCTCCGCCGGCAATCACACCCTTGCCAACGTGGATGACAATCTGAGCGATTCATTCTACGACCTGGTTGTCAGCGGATCGGTCAGCGGAGCGGGCGAATTGACCAAGTCTGGGAGCTTCTTCGTCGTCCTCAGCGCCGCCAACACCTATTCCGGCGCGACCCACGTCGATGAGGGCGTGCTCCTGCTTGGGGTGGCGAACGCCATCCCGGCTCAGAGCGCCGTCTCGATCGCGCCGGGGGCGGAGTTGTGGTTGTTCACGCCGTTCGCCGCTCCCGGAGTCGCTGTCGGTAGCTTCAACCAGAGCATCGGATCCCTCAGCGGCGGCGGCGGTGTCAGCCTGCAAACCGCTACCCTCACTGTCGGTAACAATAACGCGAACACCACGTTCTTCGGCAGCATTCAGGAGGCTGGTTCGCTCACCAAGGTCGGCTCCGGGACGCTCACGCTCAACGGCGCGAATACCTACAGCGGCCCGACCACAGTCAACGCCGGCAAGCTGCTCCTCGGTTCCAGTCTGACCTCCAGCTCCGACGTCATCGTTCAAGGCGGCGGCGTTCTCGAACTTCAGGCGAACAGCGGCGCGATCCTCGCCACCGACACGCTTACGATCTCCGGCGCCGCGCGCGTCGATCTGCAAACCAACAAGCTGATCTTGGCGCTGGATGATATCGGCACGTGGACCGGCAGCGCGTATGACGGCGTCAGTGGCTTGATCCAGGCCGGTCGCAATGGCGGGAACTGGTCCGGTAGCGGGTTGGTCACCAGCCAGACCGACGCAACCAGCGGAATTCGCACGTCCATCGGCGTTGCCACGGCCGCGCAAGTCAAGGGCGTCGCGGTCAATGCCACCGCGCTCTGGGCCGGGCGAACGGTGACGGGCTCGGACACGCTGGTCATGTACACGTACGGCGGCGACGCAAACCTGGACGGGAAGATCGACGTCCTCGACTACGGCCGCATCGACTTGAACGTGCCCCTGGGAACCAGCGGCTGGTTCAACGGCGATTTCAATTACGACGGTACGATTGATGTGCTGGATTATGGCATCATCGACTTCAATATCGCCGTTCAGGGCGCGCCGTTTCCCGCCAGTATCGATCCCGCTGGTGTCGTGGAGATCAGCACAGTGCCGGAACCGACCCTGGCGACGCTCCTTTGCTGCGCGGTCGTTCAAGCAGCGCGCCGGCGCCGGCATTGCACGTTACCTTTGAAGGCTTGATGTGGCACAAACTCCGCCGGCCACTCGCTTGTTGCGGCACGTTGTGGCGCAACCCGTACGTGCTCGGTAGGCCATGACGCTCGCGCGAGTTTTTCACTGCCGATAGTCAACGACGCACGCGCAGTTTAGCCGGCGGAATGCAGGCGGGCGGCGACAAAATCGGGGCGGTTTGTCGCGGATTGCGGGTCGGTTCCTATCGGGTCGGCAAGGTGCCGGTCGACGGCCATGAATTCGGCGAGCGGCACTAACAATCGGTCCCATTTGACGCGAAGCGAGACGTAAATCTCAAACCCCTGGTGCTCGTCGGTGAGGGTCTTTAAGCCCGCCTCGCGCAGCCGCTGAAGCGCGGCGTGATACCGGTGTCGCCAACGGTCCAGGGTGGCGGCGTCGGGGTCGACTGCCGGCTCGTTCCGCAGGCCTCTCGGCACGAGGATGTCATTGACCCCCGACAGCAGCCGCATTGCCGCGCTCCACATTCCGTTCACCGCCGCCGACTCTTTCAGCGACGCGAACTCCTCATCGTCTAGCGCGCTCTTGATCAGCGTGACGGCGTCGAGAAGCACCGTCGTGAGCCGCGTGAGCGTGCAGTACGCCTCCGTGAATCGGTAGTACACGAGCACCGGGTAGAAGTGGTGCGACTCTTTAACCGAGCGCATCTCGGAGGCGAATTGCGCCAGGTGCGTGTATCCGTTGCTGAAGTTGCCCTGCGGTCCAACGGAGCCAATCAGGTCCGCTGCGTCTCCCGTCTCGCCGGATGCCTCGTGGACCGCCAGCGCCAGCGTGTTGCGCCGCTGCAGGGCGTTGTAGATCTGCATCAGGTAAGTCAGCGTGAGCGAGATCATCGTCATGCCGAGGAACGAGTTGACGATGTAGAACGCCTTGAATGCGGGCGTCTGTGGCGAGAAGTTGCCCGAGCCGACCAGCGTGATGCTGTTGCCGGCGGCGAAGAACGCGGTCACGAAGTCAGTCTTGGTCGGCCCGCTGCTGCTTGTTACCGCCGTGCCAAGGTGCGGGTAGATCACCAGCGCGGCGCCGAGCATCAGGAGCACGATCCACACCGCCAGAACCGTCAGCACGATAACCGGGGCGGCGTACGCGAGCACGCGGTCGCGACGCGGCGACGCCAGGTTAGAGACCCCGCGGAACGCCAGCCACAGCGCGCGGCCGATCCGCTCGCTAAGGATGGAGGTGCCCATGCGGGCGTAGAGGATGGTGACGAACACGTCCGCCAGCACGACGAGCATCAGGGTTACGCCGAGGATCGGTTCGACCCAGTGTGTCCATCCATGACAGCCTCTCTGGCGAAACCAATCCTCCGCTCTTATCCAGTGGTGCGGCCAGTGCATGTCGCCGCACCGATGGACATTCGCTGGCCCATATCGTGCGCGCCGGCACCCCGTGCTCCGAATAGGGGGCGCTTCGCTGCTGAACGTGCCCGCAAGCAGAGTGCCGCAACACCGTATGAATTAGCCGAGCCGCCCCGTCGCCAATGAACGAAAGTATGCTTTGTTATTGAGGCTGTGCCCGCGGGAGTCATCTATCGGCGGGACTTGTGCGCGAAAAACCTTAGAGGCTCAGGCAGCGCGCCGCACCGAGTCCCGGCCTCGCCCGGCGCAGATCGCTTCTCCACGTCATCAATCGAGAAATTGGCGCTGACGACCTGAGCTACCACGCTTGAGAGCGTCGTCACGCCGATCGTCGATGACCCGTCGCACCCTGGATGAACCGCGCCAGGTAAGGGGCGGTGCGGCTTTGCCGTACATGGCTCACCTGCGCAGGCGGACCGGACGCGACGACGCGGCCACCCTCGTCACCAGCGCCGGGTCCGATGTCGATCACCCAATCGCTGCCGGCCACGACTCGCATGTCGTGTTCAACGACGATCACGCTATTCCCCGCATCGACCAGCCCCTCCAACTGCGTCACCAGCTTTTCGACATCAAACGGATGTAGGCCGGTTGTTGGCTCATCGAGGATGTACAGCGTGTTGCCACGGCTCATGCGCTGTAGTTCCGTCGCCAGCTTGATGCGCTGCGCCTCGCCGCCGGAAAGCTCGGTCGCGGGTTGGCCCAGACGCAGGTATCCGAGCCCCACCTGCCTGAGCACATCCAGCGAACGATGCAGGTGCGGTTCATCAGCGAAGAACTCGTAGGCCGCGTCGACCGTCATACCCAGCACGTCGGCGATCGACTTGTCGCGATAATGGATCTCCAACGTCTTCTGGTTGTAGCGCGAGCCATGACAGACCGGGCATGGCGCGTAGACGCTGGGCAGAAACAAGAGTTCGACGAAGACAAAGCCTTCGCCCTGGCAATTTTCGCATCGGCCCTTGGCGACATTGAAGGAGAACCGACCGGCGTCGTATCGCCGCGTCTTCGCCGCCTTGGTGGCGGCGAAGATCTTGCGGACGTAATCGAACAGGCCCGTATAAGTCGCGAGATTCGACCGAGGCGTTCGGCCGATGGGCTTCTGGTCGACGCGCACCAGACGCTTGATCTGTTCCATCCCGCCGACGATGTGCCCACCGGTCGGGCCCGTCTCCGTGCGCTCGAGCTCCTCGGTTTGGTCCTCCTCATCCGCCGAGACGTGATGGCCCAGTCGATCGCAGACCAATTCGACCAGCGCCTGGCTCACCAGGCTCGACTTTCCCGAGCCCGAGACACCGGTGACGGTGGTCAGCACGCCGAGCGGAAAGTCGACATCCAGCGCGTCAAGATTATTCCGCGTCACCCCGGTGAGCTTCAGCCAACCGCGCGGCTGGCGTGTCGTGCGCTGCGGCAGCGTGTAATCTCCAAACAAATAGTGCCGCGTGCGCGATGCTGCGATGCGCTGCAAGCCCTCCGGTGTGCCGCTGTAGAGGATTTCCCCGCCGCGCTCTCCCGCGGCCGGACCGACGTCGACGATCCAGTCGGCGTGGTGGATCACATCGATCTCATGTTCGACGACGAACAACGAATTCCCTGACGCTTTGAGCTTGTCCAAGGCGTGTAGAAGCGCCTCCGTGTCCACCGGATGCAGGCCCGCCGAAGGCTCGTCCAGCACATACACCACGCCGAATAAATTCGAACGCACCTGCGTAGCAAGCCTCAATCGCTGAAGCTCACCGGGTGAAAGCGTCGGCGTGCTGCGTTCGAGCGTCAGATATCCCAGCCCCAGTTCCAGCAGAACGGTCAGCCGTGCGTGCAGGTCCTCTGCGATGCGCTGGGTGACGACGGCCTTCTCCGGATGTTCCCGGTTGAGCTTCGCAAGCTGCGGTGCGCTGGGATCGCGGTAGGGATCAACAATCTGCGCAAGTTTCTTGAGCGGCACGCGCGAGATGTCCGCAATATCCAATCCGTCGAACTTCACCCTGAGCGCATCCGGTTTCAGCCGCTTGCCGTGGCAGGTCGGACATTCCGTGCTGATCATGTACTGGCTGACGCGCTTCTTCATCGACGCGCTTTCGGTGGTGGCGAATGTCTGGAGCACGTACTTGCGTGCACCGGTGAACGTGCCCATGTAGCTGGGATCTTCCTTTCGCTTCAGCGCTTTTTTCACCTCGTCCAGATCCCACCCGGCATAGACGGGCACCTGCGGCTGCTCGTCCGTAAACAGCAACCAGTCGCGCGTCTTCCTTGGCAGATCCCGCCAGGGCACATCGATGTCGATGCCCAGCGTCGTGACGATGTCCCTCAGGTTCTGCCCGTGCCAGGCCGGCGGCCACGCGGCGATCGCGCGCTCGCGAATTGTCTTGCTGTCATCCGGCACCATCGATTTCTCGGTGGCGTCGTAGATCCGACCAAGCCCGTGACATTGCGGACACGCGCCTTCCGGGGTGTTGGGAGAAAACGACTCGGCGTAGAGGATCGACATCCCCGGCGGATATTCGCCGGCCCGGGAATAGAGCATTCGCAGCAGGTTCGACAGCGTCGTCACGCTTCCCACGCTCGAGCGCGTGGTCGGCGACCCTCGCTGCTGCTGGAGCGCCACCGCGGGCGGCAGGCCATCCACCTCATCGACCTGTGGCGGCTCCATCTGGTGAAACAAGCGCCGCGCGTACGGATTTACCGATTCCAGGTATCTCCGCTGCGCCTCGGCGTACAGCGTCCCAAACGCCAGTGAACTCTTGCCGGACCCGGACACGCCGGTAAACACCACCAGCGCGTCGCGCGGGATCTGCACATCGATGTTTTTCAGGTTGTGCTCGCGCGCCCCCCTCACCTGCACGTAGCCGGAGAAGCGGTTGGAACGTTCGCCGTTGTCCGACTTTCCATTGCCACCGGCAGGGGTCTGGGAACGCTTCTCAAGACCGGTCATGCATGGATGATCGGCCATTGCTCCAGGTCCGGGAAGGTCGAAACTACGGCTTGGACGAGCCTGTTGACTAGAGGGACTTCTCGAAAATGTCGAGACCGCGCTCAGCTGTTTGACGGGTGATCGTGAGGGCGGGAAAGATCATGATGACGTCTTCTTCGGCGGAGACGAGCAGCCCGTTTTCGCGGCAGGCGTCGCCGATCTCCGAGGCGTAGTCTTCGTCTTTCACTTCTACGCCGATCGCGAAGCCTTTGCCGCGGACGGTGGCTTTGCCTTTGAAACTCATCTGCGAGAGCCGGGTGAGGAAGTATTCGCCGAGTTGGGTGGCGTTCTTGAGAAGCTTGTTTTGATGGCGAGTCAGGTAGCGGAGGCCGGCCAGCGCGACGGCGACCGAACGCGGGTGCCAGCCGTAGGTGGAATAGAGGCCGAAGTCTTCTTTGATGGCGCTCGCTATCTTTGTCGTGGTGATGACGGCGCCCAGCCCGCCGTAGCCACCGGTGATGGCTTTGGCCATGCACAGGACATCGGGCTCAAGATCGAAGTGCTCGCAGGCGAAGAGTTTTCCGGTCCGGCCAAAGCCCGTGGCGACTTCGTCGGCGATGAACAGTGTGCCGTAGCGCGTGCAGAGCTTGCGGACGCCGCGTAGAAAATCGTCGTCGGGAACGAGGGCGCCGAGGTTGCAGATGACCGGCTCCATGATGAACGCTGCAACGTCGCGCTTCTTCAGCAGCGTCTCGACCTTTCCCAGCGCCTTGTGATCCAGCGGCGGCTCGATCTTGTGGCAGTTCGGCAGGAGGTTCTTGAACCTTTCGCGGTTGTCCGATGCGCCGATGCTCATCGTGCCGATGGAGTTGCCGTGGTAGCTGTCTTCGATCGAGACGAACGCGCCGCGTCCGGTGTAGGCCATGGCGATTTGCAGCGCGCCTTCGACCGATTCGGTGCCGCCGGTCGTCCGGTAGGAGACGGCGAGCTTTCCGGGCGTGATGCGGGCGAGCATTTCGGCGAGCTGGGCCCAAGGGCGGTAGAGGTAGTCGGGATGAACGTATTCGGGCCCATCAAACTTCCGCGCCGCCGCGAGGATTTCCGTATTCCCCCAGCCCAGGTTGCCGACGCACCAGCCCATCATGAAGTCGATGTATTTGCGGCCGCGCGCGTCGGTGAGATAGCTGTCGGCGGAATTGCCAACGACGACGTCCTCGGGTTCGCCTTCGCGGCCGAAGTGCTTCCTGTCGAGTTGACGAAGATCCACCGACGGCTCCTCACGCCGAAGAATGGCTCAAAAGCTGCGACCAGCGGGACTGATGCTGACCGTGAGATCGGCGGGAAGACGCGGTTCCGTGATTTCGGCGGTACAGCGCGATGCCCGCCGCCACCACGGCGACGCCGAGCAGCGTGCGGACCGAGGGCTTGGGCATCCATCGCATGACCTCCACCACCAGGCGCGGCGGCTCCTGCGGCTGCGGCGCGGACTTCGTCGCGCGGGACTCGGGAAACTCCGGCTCGAGCTCCTGACCAGCGAACAGCCGGATGATGGCGGTGACGAACGGCTTCATGTCCTGCGGCCCGCGGCTCGTCACGAGATTTCTGTCGTGGACGAGCGGCTCGTCCAGCCACGTGGCGCCGGCATTGACCAGGTCGTCGCGCAGTCCCGGCCAAGACGTCAGCCGCCGGCCGTCAAGAAGCCCGGCTGACGCGAGCACCCACGGGCCGTGACACAGGCTGGCGATTGGCTTGCCGGCGTCGGCGAAGGAGCGGACGAACTCGCGGGCGGCGGCGGACTGCCGCAGCAGATCCGGGTTGACGAACCCGCCGGGAATCAGCAGCCCGTCGTAATGGTCGGGATCGGCTTCATCCAGCGTCAGATCGACGCCGACCCGCATCCCGGGTTCGTGCAGGTTCATCCCGCGGATGTGGCCGGGATGGATCGAGATTACGTCCACCGTCGCGCCGGCCAGCCGCATCGCGTTGGCCGGAACGACCAGCTCGACCAACTCAAAACCATCCACCGTCAGGGCTGCGATTCGTCGCCCGGCCAAGGGCCCGTTTCGGTGCAGTATTTCGCTTAGCATGGGAGAACTCCCGAAGACGGCTCACCGGTCGCGGCGCCACCTTGTTGGCGCGGCGCCGTGAAGAGGTGAGCCGACGCTGTTTGCAAGACGGATCCTCAGGCGTCGATCTCGCCCTCGGCCTTATCCTTTGACAGCCGCGGGGCGAAGATCATGTCGGCGATCACGACCGGCGTGACCGCCGCGACGATCGCGGCGAGGCCGCCCGGGTTCTTCGTGCGGGTGGCGGCGGCGCCGAGTAGCACGCCGTCGAGCAGGTCGCCGGCCACGCGCGACCACACGCCGGGCGTCGGGTCCTCGTGCGTGAGAATGTCGACCCCGTGCATGATCTCCCGCACGCCGAGCACGCGCAGGATGCCGGTTGTCTGGCCGTTGCCGACGCCCATCGTCTTTTCGAGTTGCCTGGGGGCGAAAATCTCGGTCAGACCGATCGCGATGCTGGTCCAGCCGAGGCATTGCGCCGCCTGCTGATCGACGGCGGCGCGATGAGATGCTTTGGATTGAATGAAGTGCATGAAGAATACCCTCAGTTCAGAATGACCATTATCACGCCGCCGGATCCAGTACGACCTTGACGCATCCATCCATCTTCTCGCGGAAGATGTGGTACCCCTGCGGGGCCTGACTCAGCGGGATGCGGTGGGTGACGACGAAGCTGGGGTCGAGCCGGCCGCTGCGGATGTGGTCGAGCAGCTCCGGGACGAACCGGTGGACGTGCGTCTGGCCGGTCTTGAAGGTCAACCCCTTGTTCATCAGCGCGCCCATGGGGATCTTGTCCGCGAGCCCGCCGTACACGCCGGGGATCGAGACCGTACCGCCCTTGCGGACGCACTCGATGGTCTGCCTGATGACGGCCGGCCGCTCGGTCTCCATCATGAGGTTGGTCTTGACCTTGTCATATGCCGTCTCGAACGGTGTGGAGCCGTGGGCTTCCATGCCGACCGCGTCAATCGCGATATCCGGGCCGAGGCCCGCCGTCAGGTCGAGCAGTCGGTCGTAGACGTCGTCGTGCCGGTTGTCCACGACGATCGCGCCGGCGTCGGCGGCCATGCGCAGGCGCTCGGGGACCGTCTTGCCGTTGTCGATCGCGATCACCTTCGCCGCGCCGAGCAGCATCGCGCTGCGGATCGTGAACTGTCCGACCGGGCCGCAACCCCACACGGCGACCGTGTCATCCGGTTGGATGTTGCAGTGCCAGGCGGCCATGTAGCCGGTCGGGAGGATGTCGGAGAGGAACACGAGTTGGTGGTCGTGGAACTCCTGGGGCAGTTGCTGGCAGTTGAAGTCCGCCAGCGGGACGCGGAGGTATTCCGCCTGCCCGCCGGAGAACCCGCCGGTCAGATGCGAGTATCCGAACACGCCGGCGATCGGCCCCGCGCCGAACATCTGCTCGGAGATGTAGGGCTTGGCGTTAGTATTGTCGCAGCAGCTGTAGAGCTGGCGTTTGCAGAAGAAGCATTCGCCGCAGGCGATCGGGAACGGGATGACGACGCGGTCGCCGACCTTCAGCTTGGATTGGTCGACGTCCGGGCCGACGTCTTCGACGATGCCCATCGGCTCGTGCCCGAGCACGTCGCCGGGCTTCATGAATGGAACGAACCCGTCCACGAGGTGGAGGTCCGAGCCGCAGATGCAGGTCGAGGTCATTTTGACGATGGCGTCCCGGCGGTTGAGGATCTTCGGGTCGGGGACCCGTTCGACCGACACCTTGTACGGGGCGCACCAGATAGCTGCCTTCATCATGATAAGTTTGTCCTTCCGTGTGCTAAGAGAGCGCGCGCACGTTCACGTTCAGGCGAATAGCGGCCGCCACTGGTTCTCCGTGTAGGGTTTGCCTTGGCCGGTGCACGTGCCGTGCGGCTGGCCGATGATCGTGAGGATCTCGCCGATCTCCATCAGGCGCTTGAAGTTCCGCAGATCTTCGCGCACGACACGCTTGGGGTTGTTGCCGAGCAGCGACGCGATCAGGTGCCCGAAGCGCCCCATGGGCGGGATGTAGTCCATGCGGACGTGCACCTCGGTGCCGCGGTCCTCGTGCAGGCCGGGCGAGAAGGTGATCTGCCCGGCGTTCTCAACGTCGGCGCCGGGGAGGCTCCGCCAGGCGATCCGTTGGTTGGGTTCGTCAATGGTGATCTCGGCGTCCCACTCAAAGCGTTTGCCGCCGAGGCTGTTCGCCCGGGCGACCCAGTGTGACCGACGGTCATCGATCGCGCGCACCGATTCCAGGTGCGTCATGATGCGCGGGAGGTTCTCGAAGTTGCGCCAGAAGCGGTAGAGCTCCTCGGCCGGCTTGCGTATGCCGAAGGCGGTCGTGATGTGGACGCCGTTGTGCAGGCTTTCCAGACCATCCGCCTGTCCCTGGCCGGGCTCGGTGGTATCGACGTCCATCGCCCGGTACATCGGGCACGTTCCGGTGACGCCGCGGTAGACCAGCGCGCCGCCGACGGCCGCGCCGAGCAGTCCCGGCAGCGTGCCGCGGGACAGACCGAGTAGCCCGATGATCGCGCCCGCCGCCACCGATACGGCACGTTCGCTGTCGCCGACGTTCACCTGCTGACCTTGCTGTTGCTGCTGCCGGCCTTCCGCCGATTCGCCTATCGACGGGCGGTGCCAGAAGAGTTCGTTCTCAAAATCCTCCATTCGCCCGGTAGGTCGGTCCTGAGCGGCGACGCCCGGGTTGCCGCCGTCGTAGCCCGGTGCGCCCTGCGGCGAGTTGGGCCTGGGTAAGTCATCGAGTCGTGTCATGAATGCCTCCGAGAGAAAGCGTCAGACGCGCGTGGCGGGTCACTACCCGGTCGCGGGAGTGACGCACCGTGCTCCGCACGGGCCAGCCCATCGCGTAGCCTCACCCGCAACGAGCGGGCCGTTACATCTTGGGATTATTCGCTCAGGAATTTCGCGCTTGGACATGCGGTGGCGGTTACGCCACGCAGCAGAGGCCGTGCATTGGCGGGATGTGGCTGGTCGCCGAGCCCACAGTTTTGCGGCGCAGTGACACCGCCTGTCGCACAGCGCCGCCTGAACGGCGGGGTGAATCCGAGCGATCAGAAGCATCGGGCGGTCGCAGGCACGCGCCCACCAACATGACGCCAGATGCGATGATTGCGTTTCGCTGTAGCGCGAGCTGCGAAGCAGGAAGCCCGCTGGGCTGCGTTTGCTCTACACCAGCTGTTGGGGGTGTTTCGCCGGTTGCATTACGTCGTGGGAAGACCGTCGATGCTGGCACAATTCTTAGCTTGGCGATAGTCGACCAAGCCCTTCGGCCCTTTCTTCTCGGCCCATTTGATCAGGGCGTCGCGGTCGGTCTGGTAATTCAGCAGCGGAACACCGTAGCCGCAGGACGTTTGGACGCTGGTGATGTCGGCGACGATGATCTGCCGGGTGCCGGGCATGAGCTCAAAGTGCGCGGCGAGCGCGGGCCAGTCGGGCGAGTCGGGGCGGATGGCTTGGCCGGTGCCGTAGAGGCGCAGGATCAGCGGCTTGCCGTCGAAGGCGCAGAACATGAAGGTGATGCGGCCGTTGTCGAGAAGGTGGGCGGCGGTTTGATTGCCGCTGCCGGTCAGGTCGAGGTAGGCGACACGATCGGGCGCCAGAACACGGAAAGTGTTCATGCCCTTGGGTGAGAGATTGACCCGGCCATCCGTTCGCGCAGGGGCGGTGGCGACGAAGAAGACGTGCTGGCGCTCGATGAAGCTGCGCAGGTCGGGAGAGATGTCGGGATGGAATTGGGACATGCGCGCGCCGCTCCTTGTTCGTGCGGGATTGTAGCAAGGTCGGCGAGGCGCGGACCGGCCCGAGGACGGGCGGGTTCTCCTTCGTCTTTCGCGTCAGGCGAGTCCCACCGCGTCCAGGTCCTTCTGGTGATGCGGGGATGCTGACACGATCGCGACGGTTGAGAAGTTGAAGGACGGCGCCGCGGCGGGGGTGGCGACGGCCGCGGTAGCGGGGACCTGCCAGCCGATGTCGGCGAGGGCGGCGTAGTCGATGCGCGTGAATCGCCGGCGCGTGCCACGCAGCAGCGATGGGTCCATCACCACTTCCTGCGATTTGCCGTCGACGGAGCTGATCAACCCCTGCTTCCAGTGTCCGCCGCCGCCGTCGAGAGGGACGTTGGCGTTGTTGTTGGCGGCTTTGGCGTTGGCGCCGGTGAAGAAGCCGCCGACGCTCTTGTTGACCCACGGGTCGCTGGTGCCGATCCCGAAGACGTGTCCCAGCTCGTGCGTCGCGACGGACAGGAAATCGTTCTGACTCGAAGTCGGGTTGGTGGCGTTGAAGTTCCAGTTGGCGGTCGAGAGGAACGTGATGGATCCGCCCCACGGCGCGACATCCGTGGGATTGGCGGAGCCAGCGCCAGCTTGGCCGCGCTTCTGAATCGCGTCGAGCCAGGATTGGGAACCGCTGGCGCCCCATCCGCCGGGGCCGCCGTGACCCAATTCGCTGCCTCCAAGGTCCGTCCGTCCGCCGACGTAGATGATCAGCGTGTTGGCGGGGACCTTGAGGTTGTTGATGTCGACCTCGGGCCCGCCGGCTTCGCCGGGCGAATCGATGACGGCCTGCCAGGTGTTCCCGCCGCTGGGGGTGATGGCGGCGAGGTTGTCGCCAAGGATGGCGAAGGTTGCGGCGGCGTCGTTGAGCCGGTCCTTTGCGGCCGGGTGCGCGGCGAAGAAGCCGCTCTTGTCGTACGTGTAATCGAACACGATCTTCAGGTGACCGATCGGTGAGAGCGACAACGTGTAATTCGTCTCGGCCACGCCGTTGGCGAAGACGCGGGCGAAATACGTGCCGGCGGGAAGCGTCTTGGTGATCGTGTCGGACGCCGACCCGGCCTTCGCGCTGGCGCCGATGGTGTCGCCGGTGTCGATCACGCCGTTGTTGTTGGCGTCGCGAATGATCTGCAGATTCGCATCTGCCGACAGGCCCGAGAGCGTTGCGGTGAAGGGTTTGGCGCCCGCGAGGGTGAACTTGTAGAAGTCGGCGGCGTCGTCCTTACCGACAAAATCTTTGAACGCGAGAGCGGCGGTGGAGATGGTTCCGACGTTTCGCGATGTGGTCAGCGCATTTCCCGCGGAATCGCTCTTGAGCGTGAGCGTGTAGTTCGTGCTGGCGGCGACGGTCTTGAAGACGCGGACGTAATACGTGCCGGCGGCGAGCGACTTGCTGATCGATTCGACCGCCGTGCCGCTGTGGGCGGAGGTGGCGAGCGTCTCGCCGGCGTCGACGAGGAGGTTGTTGTTCGTGTCCTTGATGAGTTGAAGATCCGCGTTTTGCGAGAGGCCGGAGATGGCGGCGCTGAAGGTCGCGGCGGCGGAGAGCGTGAACTTCCGCACGTCGGCAAGGTTCGTCGCGGTCAACGAATCGTTGAACGAGCTTCGCCCGGTGAGGGTGCCGGCGTTCGCGGCGCCGGCAAGACTTACGGCGGCGAGGAGACGACGCGATTCGAGGGGTTCCAGCATCGGCGGCATTATAACCGTGCTGAGCGAACTGCTTGCTCCCGGCGAGCGATTATCGTTCGTCGACCGCCACGCGGTGGCCGAGCACTTTGATGTGAGTGTCGATGTGGCCGGGGGAGTGAAAAGTGCTCTGTAGGTCGCGCGAGGCGGGGTGGCCGGTCTTGAACCAGCGGGAATATCCGAGCTTCGGATGGAACAGAGTGGGGAAGCGCTGCTTGGTCAGCGCTTCGTCACCGAGATAACCGAGGGCGAGCTGTGGCCCGGTGATGGCGAGCTCGCCGGACTGGCCGGCGGCGAGGAATGAACCGTCGGGCGCGACGATTTCCGCGGACATCGCCGGAAACGGTTCGCCGATCGGCAAAGTGCCGCGGCCCGGAGTCTCGACGGGCGGATTCGTCAAGCGGGTCCAGAGACATGCGCTCGTCGCTTCGGGGGGACCGAAATGGGCGTCAACCACGCTGTGCGGCGCGGCGACTTCCCAGGCGCGGGCGTCGGCGATGGGCAGGCCATCGCTGAGGAAGATGCTCACGCGCAGCCAGGGGAACGTGCCGCGCTTGATCTGACCATGTCGCGCCAGCGTCGGGATGATTGATGGGTCGGCGATGGAGACGGTGATGTTTCGCTGCCGCAGGAACGCCGCCGGTTGCTGGAGCGCGGTCTCGGAGGCTACGTGCAGGCAGCCGCCGCCATCCCAGCAGGCGAACATCTCGTAGATCGACGCGTCCGAGGAGATATCCGAGAGCTGCGCGAAGCGGTCCTTCGGGCCGAACTGGTAAAGCGCGCGCATCGCCAGCAGGAAGTGAGCGAGGCTGGCGGCGGAGATGACAACGCCTTTGAGCCCGCCGCCCGCTTCGGGCGGATCAGTGCAGAAGTGGACGTAGGCTGGATGATCGGGCCCGAGCGGCGTCGGGGGCTCGGCCTCGGATTGATCCGCCAGCGCGCGCCACCACGTGACGCGGGCGGAGGGGATGTCGACGATGACGCCATCCGCGGCGAGAACGTGCAGCGGCAGGGCGGGTGCCAGCTCGTCGAGGCGCATGGCGCCGCGCTGATCGACGATAACGGCATCAAGCTGCGAGCGCGTCACGACCGACAGCAAGTCCGCCGGGTGCTGCGCGAGGTTGAGCGGCACGTACGTCCCGCCGGCCCAAAGGGTGCCGAGGATCGCCGCGTAGGTCTCGCTGCTGCGCGAGGCGAGGATGCCGACGCGGGGAATGCGGTCGCCGCTCCCGTTGCCCGATGATGTGATCGACGAGCCGCTGCTGCGCCGGAATGGCCGCGTGCGGATCCACGTCGCGACTCGCCCGGCTTCGGTGGCCAGCTGCTGGTAGGTGAAGACCTGCTCGCCGACGACCAGGGCATGTCGACCGCGACCGACCTGCGCGTGGACGAACAGGGACAGGGCGGGGTTGAGGACGTCGGCGCGACTCATCGGCGAGCCACGACTTTACAGCGATATCAGCGGATTCACAAAGCTTCCGTGCTCGCGGTGGACGAAAACGGGCGTGAAGATGGCTAAACCACGACTGACTCGGAAGACTCGCTGGGCGGGGTGGCGGTCTTGGCGATGGCGTGCCGGATCACTTCCAGGCGGCTGACGACCTCGCTCATGTCCTTCGGACGCTTCACCGGGCTGGTCTTCACGCACTCCATCACCAGGTTCGACAACTGCTGCGGAACCTGCGAATTGATGCTGTGCGGCGTCTCGATTCGCGCATCGAGCAGGAAGCTGTTTTCCTTCTTCTTGACGGTGAACAGCGTCGGCAGCCGGCGCTCGGCCAGCGCCCAGTACATCGTCGCCCCGAGGTTGAACACGTCGGTGCGATAGGTGACGGGCTGGCACTGGACCTGCTCCGGCGCGATGAAGTCGGGCGTGCCCTGAATGCGCTTCTTGGCGGTTCCCAGCTTGGCCGCCTGACCGAGGTCGATCACCTTTACCTCGCCGACATCGTTGAGCAGGATGTTGTTGGGCTTGAGGTCGCAGTGGACGTAGCCCAGGCCGTGCAACGCGTCCAGCGCCTGCGCCGTTTTGATGAAAACATCGATCTGCCCCAGGATCGTGCGCGGCTTGGCGAACTCGAGCATTCGGCCGTCGAACAACTCCATTACCAGGGCTGCGTCCGTGACCTTGAAGAGCAAGTTCTTGTTGATCTTCAGGTCGAAGGTGCGCCGGAGCCCGGCGTGGCGGACGATCTGCCCGACCGCGTGCTCGGCTTCGAGCTGCTCGACGAAGCGGATGGTCTTGTCGCCGCTGTTGACGACGTGCTTGAGAGCGTACAGGTGATTGTTCTTGGGGTCGGAGACGGCGTAGATGGTGGAACCGGCGCCTTCGCCGATGCGATCGATGACATCGTAGCCAAAGAGAGAACGTGGCGGCGCAGCACCGTTGCCGCCGCTGCCGGGGGAAGAATTAGCACCCACACCGAAAAGTGTCATTTCACCCGTCCACGTCCTGATTCTACGTCGTGTCCAGCGAAGGGCAGCTAACGAAGCCAACCCCTTGGTTGCCGGAGATGCACGGAATCTTCCAGCAGCGCCCGTGCCGCGCAGCGGGTTCGTACCGCTGATATTGTTCTAAACGGCAAACCCGGACGGCTATTGAGTTTATTCGCGAAAATGTGTGCGGTCGAGCGACGTTATCGGGTTGAAGGGAGGCGAGATAGTGGGGTGGGCGGGGATAACCGCTGCACAAAACCGCGCAAAAAAGAAGCGTGGTCACCGAAGTGACCACGCCACTTGATCGGGATTCGGTCAGAAAATCACTTCTTCCAGGCCTTCGCTTTGAAGTCGGCGATCACCTGTTTGAGCTTGCCCTCGATGTCGCTGGTGAGCTCTTTCTTGTCGCCCAGCTCGCGGCGCAGGTCCGGCGCGCCCGTGTCGATGTAGCTGAGCAGCGCGTTCTGGAATTCCTGGATGCGGTTGATCGGGACATCGTCCATGTGCCCCTGCGTGGCGGCGTAAATGACGATGACCTGCTGCTCGACAGGCATCGGGCGGTACTGCGGCTGCTTGAGCAGCTCGACGAGTCGCGCGCCGCGATCGAGCTGCTTCTGCGTCGCCGCGTCGAGCTCCGTCCCAAGCTGGGCGAACGCTTCAAGCTCGCGATACGCGGCCAAGTCGAGGCGAAGCGAGCCGGCGATCTTCTTCATGGCCTTGGTCTGCGCATTGCCACCGACGCGGCTGACGGAGATCCCGACGTTGACCGCCGGGCGCACGCCGGCGAAGAACAGCTCGGGCTCGAGGTATATCTGCCCGTCGGTGATGGAGATGACGTTGGTGGGAATGTAGGCCGAGACGTCGCCGTCCTGCGTTTCGATGACCGGCAGCGCGGTCATCGACCCGCCGCCCAGCGCGTCGGATAGTTTCACGGCGCGTTCGAGGAGGCGGCTGTGCAAGTAGAAGACATCGCCCGGGAAGGCCTCGCGGCCCGGCGGGCGACGCAGCAGCAGCGAGAGCTGCCGGTACGCTGCCGCCTGCTTCGACAGATCATCGTACACGCACAGCGTGTGCTCGCCCTTCCACATGAAGTACTCGGCCATCGCGGCGCCAGCGTAGGGCGCGATGTATTGCAGCGGCGCCGGATCGGACGCGGTGGCGACGACGACGGTCGTGTATTCCATCGCGCCATTGGCCCGCAGGACCTCCACGATGCCCGCGACGGTCGATTCCTTCTGCCCGATCGCCACGTAGAAGCACTTCACCCCCTTGCCCTTCTGGTTGATGATCGTGTCAATCGCGATGGCGGTCTTGCCGGTCTTGCGGTCGCCGATGATCAGCTCGCGTTGTCCGCGGCCGATGGGAATCATGCTATCGATCGCCTTGATGCCGGTCTGGAGCGGCTCCTTCACGGGTTGGCGCTCGGCGATGCCGGGGGCGACGATGTCCATCTTCCGGGTTTCGCGCAGCGGGATCGCGGCGCCGCCGTCGATGGGCTGGCCGAGCGGGTTGACCACGCGACCGATGACATCCGGGCCGACCGGTACTTCCAGCAGTCGCCCGGTCGACTTAACGGTGTCGCCCTCCTTGATCTCCAAGTAGCTGCCGAAAATGACGGCGCCGATGGAGTCTTCTTCGAGGTTGAAGACCTGGCCCATGGTTCCGTTCTCGAACTCGAGCAGCTCGGCGGCCATCGCGCCCTTCAGGCCGTAGATGCGGGCGATGCCGTCGCCGACCTCAATGACGGTTCCGACCTCGCTGACCTGGACCTTCTGCTCGAAGGAGCTGATCTCGCGCTTGAGGACACTGGTGATTTCCGCGACGTTCAGGGCCATTTGACTCTCCACGTAGCATGGGCGTCTCGCCCATGTCTTTACCGAATTCATGGCCGGGACGGCCATGCTCGAAGTTACTTGGGCGCTGCTGCTAACAACTGTTCTTTCATCGCCTGGAGCTGATACCGGACGGATGCGTCGACCAGCTTATCGCCGACGCGCATCACGACCCCGCCCAGAACGTTTTCGTCGACGTATTGGTGAACGACGGCTTCGCGCTTCAGGGCCGCGCTGATTCGCTGCCGGGCCTGCTCGAGCTGCTCGGGCGTTAGCTTCTGCGCGACGGTGAGATCGACTTCGACCTTGCCCAGCAGCTCGTCGAGCAGGTCATCGTAGCCCTGCGAGATCTGGCTGAGCAAGCCGAGACGGTTCTTGTGATTCAGCACGCCCAGCGTGTTGAAAACGAGCTCGCTCACCTGGTGGCGGAACGCGTGATCCAGCAGCCGGGCACGCTCGTCGACGGAGATCGCCGGATTGGTGAGTGTCTCGCGGATGTCTGGATTCTGATCGATGATCTGTCGCAGCGCCGCCAGCTCCTGCCCGACCGGCTCCGCCTGATTGCGCTCCTTCGCCAGCTCTAAAAGCGATTGCGCGTACGCGAGCGCGACGGGCGAAGCATGAGTTTGATCTCTGCGGGCCATGGACTTAAGCCTTTCCGCCGACCGCCTGGAACTGTTCCAGGCTGCTGTTCACCAGGTCGCGTTGATCGTCCGGATTGAGATTCCGCCGCAGGATTTTCGACGCGATATTGGTCGATAGCTCGGCGGCCTGGGCGTAGATGTCGTTCAGGGCCGACTTTCGGGCGGCGTCGATGTCGCGATTGGCGCGCTCCTTGATCTCCTCCGCCTCTTGCTGCGCCTGCATCTGCAGATTCGTGGCGATCTTCTCCGCGTCGGCCGATGCCTTGGCGAGGATATCGCGGACCTGTTGCTCCGCGGTGGCGAGCTGCGTGTTGTACTGCTCGAGGGTTTCCTGCGCCCGCTTTCGCGCGGCTTCGGCGTCGGCGATGTCCTGGCGGATCTTGTCCTCGCGCGCCTTCAGCCCGGCGGCGATGGGGCCCCAGGCGTACTTGCCCAGCACCGCCAGCAACGCGCCGAAGACGATCAACGTCGTGATCGCGGTGACCAGGCCCGCGTCGGGGCCGCGGATGAGCTGCGGCGTTTCCTCGGCGCCTTCGCCGTGATCGGAATGCGCCTTCTCGGCGGTGGCGCTGTGCGCTTCGCCCGCGCCGGCGGCCGTGTGCTCCTCCGCCGCGCGGGCGAACCCAGCCAGCGAAAGCATCAGCCCCAGCGTCAGCAGGCCCGTCCAGATTCGCTTCATGTTCCAACTCCCGGTTTTACTCGCAAAACCCGTCGGCGAGCGTTAACCCGCCGGCGGGTGACAATTTCGTTTCGCTCGCGTCAAAGCGCCAGGAATGCTACGACGATCGCGAAGAGCGTCACGCCTTCGATGAGCGCGGCGCTGATGATCATGGTCGTGAAGATTCGACCGCCCGCTTCCGGCTGACGCGCGATCGCGTCAACGGCGTGCGAGCCGATCGAGCCGATCCCGCGGCCGGCGCCGATGATGATCAGCCCGAGACCGATCGCGACGCCGAACGCGGCGGTTGGATTGAACGCGCGCGGCGTGCTGCCGACGTTCTGCACGGTGCTGGGCGGAAACACGTAGTTGCCCGTCGGCGGAGGCGTCTGGGCTTTGGCGGGCAGCGCGGGCAGGGCCAGCGCGGCCAGCACGACGAGCGCGAGGATGCGCTTCATGATGAAAACCTTTCGTTCGCGTCGCCCGAATTCGGCCGGGCGGATGCCGTTGACCCCGCGAGGAGAGATCGTTTCTGCTTCACTACCGGGAACCGAATCCCTAAGTGGCGCCTGCCCTCGCCGCGTGCGCCGTAGTGTGTTGTTTTGAAATCTGAGATCTCAATCTCAGGTTCCAGATGCGAGATTCCTGATCATCCCGCCATGTGTGCCCCGGCCTGTCGGGGACCGTCGGGCATTTGCTCGTAATCGGTCAAGTCTCCGCTGCCGATGTGCTCGTGCGCCTCGTCGTGGTGACCGCCTTCGCCTTCGTGATGCTCGTGCTCGTGGACGACGAGCTGGCCGATGAATAGCGACGTCAGGAAGGTGAAGATGTACGCCTGGAGGAAGGCGACGAACGTTTCGAGGCACATGATCGCCGTCGCGCCAAGCACCGATGCGACTCCGATACCGAGCATCAAACCCATGCCCGCCGCCGACGCGACACCGACGAAGCTGATAATGACGGCCACGAGAATGTGTCCGGCCGTCATGTTGGCGAACAGACGAATCGCCAGTGCGCACGGCTTAACGAGCATCCCGAGGATTTCCACCGGGATCATGATCGGCGCCATGTAGATCGGGGCGCCACCGAGGAAGTGCTTGCTGTAGTTGGCGAACCCGTTGGCGCGGATGCCGCCCGCCTGGATGACCAGCCAGGCGCACAGCGCGAGCGATCCGGTGACCCACACGTTGGCGGTGGCGGTGCCGTAGATGCCGTGGCCGTGATTGAGGCCGAGGAATCGCCCGGTGATCGGCCCGAGCGGCAACAGCCCGAGCAGGTTGTTGAACAGGATGAAGAAGAACAACGTCCAAAGGAACGGCATGTAGCGGTCGGTCTCATCGCCGAGCACCGGCTTGGCGACGTCGTTGCGGACGTACATCAGAATGGCTTCGAAGAAGTTGCGCGTGCCGGTCGGGACGAGCTTGCCGTCTCGATACGGCTTGGTGATGCGCGGGAACACCAGCAGCATCAGCGCCGCCGCCAGCAGCAGCATGATCATGTGGTTGGTGATCAGGTACCACCCGCCGGAAGTTTTCAAAAGCGGATGATCGACCACGTGCTCGAGCGGGCTTTCGGCGGCGAGAATCGCGAAAACAGTCATGGGAAGCGTCATGCTTGGGTTCCGCCGGACAAGGTGGTGAGTTTGGCTGACCAGAGCGCGCGGCCGACGGTGATCGACTCGATCGCGAGGACGGCGAAATAGAAGGCGACCATCAGAAGCATCGTCGCCGTGCGCGGATAGTTGCCCTTGAGCACCGCCAGCGCGCAGCCGCCCAGGGAAATCGTCGCGCGAATCGCGGCGGCGAGAAAATAAGCGGCGACGGCGTTCGTCAGGCTTTGTCGAAGTCCCCACACCAGCGGCGGCAGCGACGCCGCCGCGGCGAGGATGGAAACGACCGCCGCGGCGAGGTAGCCGCGCCACCAGCTCGCGTCATTGCTCAGCGCCAGCACGCCCGCAAGCAGTGCGGCGGTTGCGACCAGGGCGGCGGCGACCTGAATCGGCAGTCGTCGGGCGGCGGTAGCGGGATTGAGCGGGTCGAATGTCATCAGGCGATAAACGCGGCGGCTGTCGTCGTGGTCGTCGTTAAATCTTCACTCGCTCACAGAAGCTTGTTCGCCGCCTTGATCAGCAGGTACAGTCCGACCGCGAAGCCGAACAATCCACCGCCGATCATCAGCCACGGCCTCGTGTTCAGCACGTGGTCGAGCCAGAAACCGATCGCGCCCGGGACGAGCAGGGCGACGAAGAATTCCATGCCGACGCCGGCGAGCTTGTACCACTGACCGAGCAGGTCACCGGGCTCGTCACCGCCGCCGCCGGCGGATTTTCCGGTCTCGCGTTCGCGCGGCGGATCGGGCATAACGCGTTCCGGTCGGCGGTTCGTGCAAAATTGCACGAATTGACTTCTCCCGCCGCCATAAATCTGCCGTACGCGGCAGGTGGGGCGATAGATTAAGGACGCCCCCCGCGCCCGTCAAGAAACGCTCAAGACGCCTTCCTGCCCGCGTTCGCTGCCGCGTCCGGTACACTCGCAAATCATGGGCGACGACATCAATCGCTTAACTCCAAAAGCCCACGGCCTCGCCGTGGGGTTGACGCTTTTGGTAGCTTGCGCCGCCTTCTTTCCCGGCATCAACTGGGGACTTCCCTCTCGAGCGAACGATCGATACCTCTTCGGCGATCGGACGCCGTGGTCAGGCGCTCAGATCGTGCAACTTGCGCCGGCGGAAAGTGCTCTGGGCGCTGACGTCGATGCCAATCCGATCGCCCAGCGCGACCGCGTCGTCGTTCTCAACGACACCGATGCGAAGCGCGCCGAGATCGTGCGGAGGTATCGCCTCTTCAGCAATCAGCCGGACGAGATGATCACGTTCAAGGCTTTGTCGCGCATCCGGGAATTCCACGGCGATCCGCGGCTGTACCAGTACGGCGGACTGTGGACGTATCCCGTCGGCGGAATCATCCGGTTGGCGCTGCGACCGAACGCAAATCTGGCGTACAACCTCGATCACCCCGAAGGATTTGCACGTTTCTACGTCGCGGCACGGGTGTACAGCGCGATCTGGGGACTGATCGCTGTCGCCGCGATCGTTCACATCCTCTACCGACTGACGGGCGACAACGTCGTCGCCGCGGCGGGAGGGTGCGCATTCGCACTGATGCCGGTCGTCGTCAACGCTGCGCACGAAGCCAAGCCCCACCTGGCGGGCTTGGCGCTCACGCTGCTGGCGGTGATTGCGGCGGGACACTACGTCCGCACGGGCGCCCCGCGCTCGGCGACGCTTGCGGGCGTGCTGTGCGGCGCCGCGCTGGCGATGGTGCTGTCGTCCCTGGTCGCGTTCGTGATTCTGCCCGTCATGATGATGATGCGCGGGAGACGCGTGCTCGGCATCGTGAGCGTGATCATCTGGGGCTTGGTCGTCTATTTCGCCTTCAACCCGTTTGTGCTCGTCAACCTGATCGCGCACCGCGAAATCCTGCGCTCCAACCTCGGCAATTCGACCGCGATGTACCGTATCAGTGCAAGCGGCGCGACCCATGCGCTGCGCCTGATCCTCGAAGGCGCATCACCGGTGCTCGTCCTTGCCGCGATCATCGGCGCGGTCTCTCTCATGCGGAACGCTCGCGCCACGCCGGGGGCGAGCGCAGCGCCGCGCCCGCCCGTTCGTCCGGAGGTTTGGCTGCTTCTCGCGCCGGCCGCGCTGGTTGCGATTCAGTTCGTGCTGCTGGCGGCGGGAAAGCCGCCGGAGTACGCGCGATTCGGGTTGCTGCTCGACGCGCTTCTGCTGGTTGTCGCATTTTGCGGTTGCGCGGAATTTGCGGCGCGGGGAGCGCGACGCGTCGCCGCCATCGCGCTATTCGCGTGCATCGCGCCGTTTGGAACGCTCTATACCATCGCGTTTGTGCGCGATGTGGGACCGCAGACGCGTCGCCTGGACGCGGCGGCTCAACTGCAGGTGCTCGTGCGGGATGGCGCGACTCGGATCGTGGTTCCCGCTGAACCCGCGCCGTACGTGATGCCGCCGCCGGACCTGTTTCGAACTCGGTTGTTGCTGGTCCCACCCGGACAGCGCGTCGATGCCGACGTCATCGTCGAACTGGCGCCGGAGGAATCGTACGCGCCGATCAGCTGGGCGGACGCCCGCTTTCGGATCATTGTCCCTCCCCGCCCCGCGCGAGCGACGGTATCCTCGCCGCCATGATCTCGCTCGCCCCCGCGATACTCGCTCAAACGACCACCGTCGTCGTGCCGCAGATGGAAGGCGTCACCACCGCACTGGTGGCGTTCATCTTCGTCTGCGTCGTCTACCCCAAGCTCGTGAAGAACAAGACGCAGTTTTACGCGGCCCTGACGGCCGTCGTGCTCATCATCCTGCTGTACAGCCTCAACACGATGATCGGGACGGCGGGGTTTCAAGTCTTTGCGGGCGCTGTGATCGGGCTGCTCCAGATTGGCGCGATCGTGCTGCTGTTCCTCTCGGCCGGGGGGATTACGCTGCGCGAGCTGAGCGGGGACATGGCCCGGGCGTACGAGGTGATGCGGCGGGGGGAAAGCGAGAAGGAAGTGATCATCCCGATCACGGGTGAAATGCCCAAGCCCCGCCATCAAACGGGAGTGGCGGGAACGGTTCCGTCGGAGCAGCGGCCGCCGGAGCCGACGCCTGCGGTCGCGCCGCCGCCCGCGGAGCGGATCGATCTCCCGCCCGCGGCGGGCTGGCCCACCAAGGCACCGCCCGAGAAGAAAGATCGCGATGATACGAGCCTACCATTGGAGTAGTGCGGCGCGCCGGCCGTGTGGTATCGCGCGGACAGGATGCTGGCGGCGGCGGCGAGCGGCTTTGGCGCATCGCACGTAATCCGATTAGAATGAAGACGTTCCGCCGCCGGCCGATCCCGCGCGTGTGCCGCCGCGGCGTGCTTGAGGAGTCTCGATGGTTTGCAGTCTGCTCATCGCTGCGTCCGCTCCGGTTGAGGTGGGGGGATACGCGGCGTGGTGGAAGCTCATCCCCGTCGTCATCGTCCTGATCCTCTGGGGTCGGCTTTCCACCTGGATCGACAAGGATTGTCAGCCCATCCTCCTTCCGCGCATCCCGCTGGCGGTGGGCAGCCTGATGGCGGGCATCCTGGGCTTCCTGCTGTTCTTCCTCCTGCCCGGCTTTCCCATCGCGTTCGCGGCGCTCTGCTTCGTCGTCATCGTGCAACTGGGCGCGTACCTGGCAATGCGCAACGCCAAGGTCGGCCTGGGCGATATCGGCGAGCAGTTCACCGACTGGATCAACTCCTTCAAGGGCGAAAAAGTCGTCAAGGTCATCGCCGGCGAAGTTCAGCTCATTGGGAAGAATGGCAACCTGATGCCCGAGCCCGAGGCCGAAGACCCCGTTCGCCCGGCGTACGAAACCATACAGTCTATTTTCACGGACCCGCTGCGGCGAAACGCTGAGCGCATCGATGTGGCGCCGGTCGACGGCGCGACCGCGGTCAAATACGTCGTCGACGGCGTCGCGTACAGCGGCAACCAGCTCGACCGCGCCAAGGCCGCCGCGGCGATCGAATATCTGAAGATGGTCGGCGGTCTCGATGCCAACGAGAAGCGCAAGCCGCAGACCGGGACCATGAAGGTTTCGCTCGACGGCCAGAAGCGGGAGATCCAGATCCTGACCGCCGGCAGCACCGCGGGCGAACAGCTCCGTGCGACCGTCGACCCCAAGAAACGGCATCAGCACAAGCTCGATGATCTCGGGATGGCCGAGGACCAAGTCGAGATGGTCCGCTACGTCATCGAGGACGGCAGCGGCGTGGTGCTCGTCGCCGCCCCGCGCGGACAAGGTCTGACGACCATGCTCTACGCCATCATGCGGGCGCACGATGCGTTCCTTCAGCACCTGCACACGATCGAATCCGATCCGGCCGCGGACCTGGAAGGCATCACGCAGAACAAGCTCCCTGCCAATCCCGGGCCGGGAGAGGAGCTCAAGACCGTCGGGTGGACGATCAGCCAGGAACCCGACGTCATCATGCTCAGCAACGTCACGGACCCCAAGAGCGCGGTCCAGCTCGCCAAATACGCCGCCACTGAAGGCAAGCGCGTATACATCGGCTTGCGGGCCAACAGCACGTTCGATGCGCTGACGGTCTGGCGGAAGATGATCGGCGACGATCGGCTGGCGGTGAAAGACCTCAAGATGATCATCTGCGGCCGGGTGATGCGCCGGCTGTGTGCCGCGTGCAAGGCCGGCTATACCCCCGACCCCGCGACGCTCAAGCGCCTCAACATGGACCCGGACAAGGTCGGCAAGCTCTTTCAGGCGCGCACCCAGCCCATGCGCGACGCCAAGGGCAACCCGATCATGTGTGACTTCTGCAAGGAGCTGTACTTCAAGGGCCGCATGGGCGTGTACGAGATCTTCATCATCGACGATGACGTTCGCCTGGTGATCGAGAACGGCGGATCGGTCAACCAGCTCAAGGCCTCGTTCCGCAAGCAGCGCGGGAAGTATCTCCAGGAAGCGGCGCTGGCGCAGGTCGAAGCGGGTGAGACCAGCGTGCAGGAAGTGTTGCGCGTCATGAAGGCGGACGAAAAGCCGGCCGGTGGTGCGCCGGCGCGGCGGTAGGACGGTAACCACCCATGATTTTCAACATCCTCATCATCGCTGCCGTCGGCGGGATCGCTTACTTCCACTACGCCCAGGGGTTCTTCAGCGCGTTCGTCTCCGCGGTGATCGCCATCCTCGCGGCAGTCATGGCGGTCTCGTATCACGAGTCGGTCGTTACGGGTTTGCTCGGCGGCAAGATGGGCGATTATGCCAACGCGATGGTGCTTGTTGCCCTCTTCGCCGGTGTTTACCTCCTGCTGCGCGTACTGCTCGACAAGGTTATTCCCGGACAGATCCGCTTGCCGGTCATCGTCGATCGCATCGGCGGGGCGACGATGGGAATCATCGCGGGCATCTTCGCGGGTGGCGTCTTGGCTCTGGCGGGCGCGTCGCTCCCGTTCGGGCCGGGCGTGTACGCGCGCTACACCCTTGAGGATCGACCGGAGGTCAACATCGGCGTTGTACCCGGCGCCAACACCGCCTCCAACGCGGATGTCTATGAACAACTGACCAAGGACACCTTCGAGCCCGAAGAGCACAAGGGGTTGTGGATTCCGGTCGACGACCTGCTGCTCAAAGCCGTCGGCGCGATGAGCAATGGCGGGTCGCTGGCCGGCGATCGGACGCTCAAGTCGATTCATCCGGACTACGCGGATGAGCTGTTCGCGCAGCGACTGGGCGTGCAAGTTGGGGCATCGCACGTGGCGATGAACCTGCCGGGGAAGAGCGCGCAGGTCGACGTCCCCGAGCCGGGCATCTGGCGCATCGATGCGGATCTGACCAAGGCGCAGCAGGACGCCGAGCTTCCCAATCTCCATCAGCGGGCGGTGGCGCTTCCCAAGCCGACGCGCGACCAGATGCAGCTCGTCGTACGCGTCAAATTCACCGCCGGGGCTGCGGACAGCGATAAGCTGGTCCGCGTCAGCCCCGCGGGAATTCGCCTGTGCAACGGCGAGAAGAACTACTTCCCGGTGGGCACGATGGAGAAGGGGCGAACACTGTTCACGAACAAGGTGGACGACTTTCTCATCATCGATCTCAAGACGCAGGACCGCGGCGCGGATTTCTTGTTCGTCGTCGACGCCGCCGACGTCGCCGAGGGCGACCCCAAGAGCAAGGCGCAGAAGGTCAAGGACGGCGTCTTCATCGAGGTGAAGCGGCTGGCGCGCGTGAACCTGAGCGGGCGGGACATCGTGGCGGGCATGCCGCCGGCGGCCGCGGATATCCAGGTCGAGCGCAAGCCCGGCGTCACCAAGACGAAGGAAAAGGCCGCCGACGAGAGCACCCCGGCTGCGCAGTCGGCGGCGCCCGCCGCGCCCTTCATTTTCGCCGCTGCAACGCCCAACAAGAAGCTCTTCTCGCCCATCAACGTCGGTGGCAGCGAACCGGACATGAAGGACCACCAACTTCAATCCGGGACGTTCTCGCTGCAGAGCCGCCAGTTCACCAAGATGGACATCAACCCGACGCAGTCGCTGCAGGTGCTTGCCGGCGCGGGGAGCAACGCGGTGGACGAGCTGTTTGAGCCGGCGGGAAAGAAGCTTGTGCAGGTACAGGGTTCCCCGCCGCCAGAGGGTGGCGATCCGTGGGCGTGGGGATCGCTGCGCAGCTACACATTAGTCGATGCGGCGGGCAAGACGTACGCGCCCGCCGGCGCATTCGCGCGGGTGAAGAAGGACCAGGCCGATCGGATGGTCGCCAAATACGACGCCAGTGGCGCCACGCCCGACGTGACCGGCTCCCCCGACGACGGCCGGCCGACCGACGTGTGGATCGCTTTCCTCGTCCCGTCCGGCACGCACCTCAAGCAGTTGAACTTCAACGGCAAATCCATCGCGCCGCTCGATCAGGCGGTCCCGTAGAGGGACGCGTTGCGACGCGTCCCGACTCGCGTCAATAGCCGCGAGCACACTTGCTCGCGCGTCTGACTCAGTGCGTCGGCACGTTCTTGATCGAGTCGAGCTGCTGTTGAAGACTGGTTCCCGGCGCGGGGGCGGGCTTGGCGGCGGCGGGTTGCCCCGACGCGCTGGGCGCCGCCCCGGGAGCGGCGGCGGCCGCCTGCGGCAACGTCAGCTTTTGCCCCTCGCGCACGACCACGATCTGCTGCGAATTCTGAAAGGCGCTGAGCAACTGGTCCTTGGCGTTTGAAGGCGAATCCATCTCCTTCACCGGCATCATCGCCCCGGCCTGCGGCGAAATCTCGATGATTGAATCACCCTTCTTCAGCCCGAAGTAGCGGGCCATCGCGCCGCTGGTGTCGATCGCCGTGACGATCACGCTGTTCATCCGCCCACCGCTGGTTTCGGCGTCGAGGCTGATGGTCTTGCGCGCATCAGTGCCGTCGACGTCCTGCCCGGCGATCTGCTGGACCTTGGGCTTCACTTCCTTCTGCACAGTTGCCGCCTGCTGGTACGACGGCAGCACCGCCACTTTCATGATGACGACGACGACGCCGATGGTGATGAGCACGGCCGCCAGTCCAAATACCACACGCATGGGTGATCCTTCGCGAAGGGTGTGCCGGTGATTATGACGCGCGTCCGCCCCGCGCGCCTAGCCGTGACGGACCGCGATCAACTGCGTCTGCGCGTCAGCTTCCAGTTCCCGCTCCAAGGCGTGAAAAGCCGTCGTATTCGTGAAGGCGACGCTCAGGCTGATGTCGACGGTCGCCAGATCGTCCTCGCGACGCTCGAAATTCGCCTCCGCCACGCGGAGCTTGCCGCTCGCCTGCACGCGGTCGACCGTCTCGCGCACCACGCCCGGCGCCCACGGTCGGCGGACGACCACCACGCGGTAATGCAGCTTGGGGATCGCGTTCTCGAAGTAGTCCAGGATCCACAGCGCGGCCACGACGACGATCGTGGCGATGGCCGCCAGCGTGTAGAGGCCGAACCCCGCGGCCATGCCGATGGCGGCGACGCACCACATTGCCGCCGCCGTCGTCAGCCCGCGAACCGACGCATCATGCTTCAGGATCGTGCCGGCCCCGATGAAGCCGATGCCGGTCATGATGCTGTACGCGATGCGCGCGGGATCGATGTTCAGGTTGACGTTGCCCTCGTGCGGCCAGTGCCGCGAGGCGAAGCTGACGGAGACGAGCATGGTCAGCGCCGATCCGACGCAGACGAGCAGGTTGGTGCGAAAGCCCGCCTGGCGGCCGCGGATCTCGCGCTCCAGGCCGACCAATCCGCCGGCGACAGCGGCGAGCAGCAACCGCACAATCGCTTCCGCCGGCCAGGTGAACTGCTCACCCCAGGCGCGGATCGCGCCATCGACATCATTGATCGCGGCGAGGAACACGGTCGCCATGCGCAGCGTTTTATCACGCCGCGGGCGCGACGTTCAATGCGCTGTCGTGTTCTGCGACACGATCCGGCGATTACTTCTTTGTTTCCGCGTCGCGATACTCGAGGTACTTCGCCAGCGACTTCTCCGCGTTGTCGATGGACTTCTGCGCCGCCTCGGCGTCGGAGTAGCCCTTCTGCTTCTTGTCCATGTTGTCGTTGACGCAGTGGTTGACCGCCTCGTGCGCCTTGCGGAGGTGCTCCAGTCCGTCGCGCGCCCACTCGGCGTTGGTCATGGGCTTGTCATGGTCGGCGTGTTCGGCGGCGAGAACGCGCGAGCTGGCGCTGTTGCTGCCGAGATAGCTCATACCGCCGGCACCGACCGCCAGGCCGAGCAGAACGCTGATTCCGTGTTGCTTGAGGTTCATGCGGATCTCCTGTTGGTTGAATCCGCGGATGAGGATGCCACCGCCGCCGTGCGGTGCGAACGTTAAAAATGGATGAAAGGACGCGGACCCTCGAAATCGCCGAATCAGCGGACGTGCCCGTCGCCGGTAACGATCCACTTGTACGTGGTGAGATCGGCCGCCCCCATCGGGCCGCGGGCGTGGAGTTTGTCGGTGCTGATGCCGATTTCGGCGCCCAGGCCGTATTCCCCGCCATCGGCGAAGCGCGTGCTGGCGTTGACCATCACGCTGGCGGAGTCGACGCGCTTGATGAACTGGTCGATGTTGCGGGCTGAACTGCTGAGGATGGCGTCGGTGTGATGGCTGCCGTAGCGGTTGATGTGCTCGATGGCTTCGTCCATCGACTTCACGACCTTCACGCCGACGACGAAGCTGAGGTACTCGGTGCCCCAGTCATCCTGATTTGCCGCCTTCGCGCTTGGATAGATTGCCCGTGCCTTGTCGTCGCCGCGAACTTCGACCCCCTTCGCCGCGAGATCACCGCACACCTTTGGCAACAGTTCCGCCGCAACGGACTCATGGAAAAGCAGGTGCTCGACGGCATTGCAAACAGCGCCGCCGGGATAGCTCGTCTTGGCGTTCACGCAGACGGAGGGAACCTGGTCCTTCATCGCATCCAGCGCGGCATCGACGTAGATGTGGCAGTTGCCGGTGAAATGTTTGAGGACTGGAATCGTCGACTGCTCGACGACGGCGCGGATGAGGCTCTCGCCGCCGCGGGGGATGACCACGTCGATGAGCTGATCGAGCTTGAGCAGCAGGGGGACCAGCGCGCGATCGGTCGACTCGACGAACTGGACGGCCGCGGGGTCGATCTTCGCCTGCTCAAGACCCGCGCGGATGAACTTCGCCAGGGCCTGGTTCGTGTGGAAGGCTTCCTTTCCGCCGCGGAGGATGACGGCATTGCCCGACTTGATGCATAGCGCCGCCGCATCGGTCGTAACGTTAGGCCGGCTCTCGTAGAAGAACAGCACCACCCCCAGCGGAACCCGGCGTTTCTCGATGCGCAGGCCGTTGGGGCGGTTGGACGCCTCCAGCGTCTGGCCGATCGGATCGGGTTGATCGGCGATCTGGCGCAGCGCGTCCGCCATCTTCGCCACGCGCTCTTCGTCCAACCGCAGCCGCTCGATCAACGCCGGGGCCAGCTTCGCATCCCGCGCCGCGACAAGGTCCTTCTCGTTCTCCCTGACGATGTCCGCGGCGAATCGGTTCACCGACTCAGCGATGTCACGAATTGCCGCAGAACGCGTGGCGCCATCCAGCGTCACGAGCTGCTGCGCCGCGCGACGAGCGGATTCACCGAGATGATTGACATAGGAGGAGAGATCCATCGGATGACGATTCTAGTCTCCCGCAGGGACCCGCGGCACAGCCGCTGGGCTCCCGTGGACCGTCGCGACCGCGTCCGGGAGCCCAGCGGCTCCGCCGCGGGGTATTACGGGGGCGGAAGTGTCGATTTATCAACCAATCTGAACTCAACCGTGCGGTTCTTGTCGTCGTCGATGATGTGAACCGGGTCCGGCAGGTCGTATTTGACGACCTTGCTGTGACGTTCGCCCACGTCCTGCGGCGTCAGCACCAGCCGGGCCTTCGCCTTGGGCTCAAACTCCGGCCGATCCATGGCATCAATGATCTCCGGCGGGCCGGTGACCGTGATGTTCTGAAGCACCGGCTGGTTGGGGCGAAGCCACTCGATCTTGTACTTGTCGAGCAGTCCATCCGTCGAATCGACCGTAATCGGCAGCGATCGGATGTGCAGAGTCTTGTCCGCCTGGCGGACGTCAATGCTCGCGTGCACCGTCGTCGGGCCGTTAACGGTAACGCGCTCATCCTCCAGATCTCCCGGCCGGCGAAGAGCGACGTCCTTGTCGATGTGCCCCGGCGCACGCGCCATCTCATCGCGCAAATCAGCCCAGACGAGAATCTGCCCGCCGTTTTCCTGCTCCACGCGATTGAGCAGCGACAGCGGCCCGCGGACTTTCACCGTGGGCGGGTCGAACGTTGCATCAACATTTTTTGCGCCCGGCGGACGCACGATCTTCGCCTCGCGCTCGACAACCGCATCGACCATCACGTCCAGTCGCGCCGGCTGGCAGCTCAGCACCGTCACGCCGTTGTCCATGAAAATCTTCTGGTTGCGCACCAGGCTCAAAACGTCCAGCCCGTGGATGCGGTTCTTCTCCAGGGACGGCGGGACTTCGATCCGCAGCTCCTGAGGCTTCAGGCCGCGCTGAAGCGCCGTCAGCACGTCCTGCAGCCGCGCCTGCGGGCCTTGAAGCTCCAGCAACAGGTTCTTGTCCTGCGCGCGGCTGAGGGAGACCGACACGTTCGGATCCACGCTCGCCAGCTCGAAGGGGACGGAGACGTCCTTCATGCTGGCGACCTGCTCGCGCTCTGCGTAAATCCAGATGAGCAGGGTGAGCGGCACGACCCAGGCGAGCGTCTTGAGATTGCTGATGATGTTCTCGCGCGTGAAGCGCGCGGCGAAGCGATGCCACTCGGCGGCGGCTTCGTCACGCCAGCGACGCGTCGGACGCGGTTGGTACGAAAGAGTTCGCGATTCAGCCATGGATCAACATCAGTAACGGCAGCAGGGCGGCGGCTTTTCGGATGGGCGTCCCGGCGTCGCCGCGGCCGAGCAGTTCGCTCAGCAGCCCCCGCAATCCTTCGGGTGTCAGCTTGCGAATCAATTGCCCGCGCTCGGCGATACTCACGTCGCCGGTTTCTTCCGAGACGACCAGCACGACGGCGTCGCTTTCCTGGCTCATTCCGACAGCCGCGCGGTGCCGGCTGCCCAGCTCACGCTCCAACTCGCCGCTCTCCGCCAGTGGGAACTGTACGCCGGCATACGCGATCTTTCCGCCCGTGATCACGACACCCAAATCGTGCAACGGCGAGTTGGGCCAGAAAATCGTCTCCAGCAACGGGGCGGACAGATCTGCCCCGACGCGCGTGCCCGATTCCGCGATGGCTCCCAGCGGCACATCCCGCTCGATGGCGACGACCGCGCCGATCTTGCGTCGTGACAAGAACGTCGCAGCCTCCACCAGCGCGTCGATCTCGTCATCCACCTGACTCGACCACGACCGGAACAGCCGCGTCTCACCCAGCCGCATCAGCGCCCGGCGAAGCTCCGGCTGGAAGACCACGACCGTCGCCAACGACGCGAAGATCAGGAACTGCCGGTAGAGGAACTCGATTCGGTTCAGCCCGAACTGCGTCCCGACCAACCGGACGATCAGGTACAGGCTGATCAGCACGAACGCGACGCCCTTGAGCATTCGCGCGCCGCGCGTCCCGCGCAGGAAGCGGATGACCCAGTAGACGACCGCGCCGATGAGCAGCAGCTCGATCGCGACCTGCCAGGGCGGGTAGGCCCGGACCGATCGCCAGAAGCTGACAAAGCTCATCAGGCTGTTATTCATCTCTTGCGGTCCCGGCCCGGATCGGACGTGACGTATGAGTCCGCGAAACGCGCGCGTCGGCGCGCTCGTTCTCCTGTGCGCAAACTATATAAACAAAGCGGCATCGCGGCTATTGCGGCGTGAGAAAATCAGGCTGGATCGCCCGGCGAGGTTATCGCGCGGATCATCTCCACGACCTGCTTCATCGGCCGAACGTCGTGGACCCGAACAATCGACGCCCCCTGCGCGACGGACCAGGCGACCGAGGCGGCGGTGCCAAACAGTCGCTTCGCCGGCTCCGGCTCGCCGGTGATCTTCCCGATGAACCCCTTGCGACTGGTGCCGATAACGATCGGCCGACCGAGGGCCAGCAACTCGCCCTGTCGGCGGAGCAGCTCGAGATTGTGAGCCATCGTCTTGCCGAAGCCGATGCCCGGATCGAGCAGAACTCTGCCCGGGTGAACGCCCGCCGCCCGTGCCTGTGCCAATCGAATGCGGAGAAAGTCAATCACCTCACGCATCACGTCCACATAACGCGGATCGTCCTGCATGGTCTGCGGCGTTCCGAGCATGTGCATCAGGACGAGCGGCGCCCCGAGTTGAGCGACCAGCGGAAGCAGGGCCGAATCGTCCCGCCCGGCGGAGATGTCGTTCACCATCGCGGCGCCCGCGGCAATGGCCGCCTCGGCGACGGCGGCCTTGGTCGTATCAATCGAGATGACGACCGGAAGGGCGGCGATGCGCTCGATCACGGGCACGACGCGCTCGATCTGAGTCGCCGGCGGGACGGGCGGGGCGCCAGGACGCGTCGATTCACCGCCGACGTCGATCAGATCCGCTCCGGCGTCGATCATTTCCCGCGCATGGGCGACGGCCGCGTCGTGCGTGGCGTAGCGTCCGCAGTCGCTGAAGCTATCGGGCGTGACGTTCAGCACCCCCATCACCAGCGGGCGGCGGGGACGGCGATCAGCCGGTTCATTCAGCCAGTTATCGAACTCTCGCGGCGTCACGGGTCTTTAGCGGTCCTGCCGGTTATGCCGGCCCCTGCGCCGTCCGATACGACTAAAAGAGGGGCAAGCGGACGGGTCGCATGATCGATCGATTGCGAGAATGGCTGCTTCCGGCGCTGGGCCTGATGATCCTCGCCGCCTTGTGGGGCCTCGCCAAGGCGAGGGCGATCGATGATGACCTGAACCGCAGCGTCTGCGAGTCCCGGCAGCACGCGATGCTCGATCGCATGGCCAGCGCGGCGGACGACTAGCTCCCGCGCTTCTACTCCGCCAGGTTCTTCTCGAACACAACGAGGTTGTCCGCGTGGGTCGAATCCCACCGGATGCCGACGATGTCGTATCCGAGCGCGACGGCGAAGTGGATGAACTCGCGCTGGTGGTTCAAGCACTCGCAGCGAACGTATTCGTATCCGTGATCCTTCGCCCAGGCCTGCTGGGCTTCCTGGAGCTGCCGGCCGACGCCGTGCCGGCGAACGTCCTGCGCCACCGCGCCCAGCCAGTGGTAGAACATCCCGGGCTTGAGCTCAAAGCCAACCCAGAAGCCAACCGGCTTGTCATCCATCCGCGCCAGCAGCGTCAGCGTGTTGTACCGCCCCATGAAGCGGCGCTTGAAGAAGTCGATCTCGCGCTTGGGGCGGAACATACCGTTGTACAAATCAACGGCCTGCGGGAGCAGCTTTTCATCCGCGATAATGATGTCCGCGTTCGCCACGACGACATTCTAGCGAGCGCGGCAAGAATTGTTTAGCACAGTGACGAGTGTGAGACTGAGTCAGTGACGATTGGAACGCCTTATTCCAATCGTCACTGACTCACTGAATCATTCGTGAATCGTCATTGTCAATTTTTAACCGACGTGCCGCAGCTTCGTGACCCGTCCATATGGCAGCCACTCGGTCACGTAGATGTTGCCCGCGCGGTCCCAAATCGCGCCGTGGGGCGTGCAGAACTGGCCATCGACCAACTGATCCTTCGGCACGCCGTGGTTGCGGCGCTTGGCCGGATCCGGGTTGTCGCCCAGGTGCGTGATCAGCTTGTTGTCCTTGTCGAAGATGGTCACGCGACCCTGAAGGTCCGGGATCAGGATGTCGCCGCCCTGCTGATCGAAGTGGCACGGATCGCGCAGCTCGTCGGTGACGATCTTGATGAACTTCCCGTCCATCGTGAACCACTGGAGGCGGTGATTGGAGCGGTCGGCGACGAGGATCGTCGGGTTTGCCGGGTCCCGTGTATCGCAGTAGATGCCGTGCGGGCAATCGAGCTGGCCTTCGCCGTTGCCCTTGCCGCCGAAGGTGCTGATGTATTCGCCTTTGACGTTGTAGCGGTGGACGTAGCTGGAGCCATAGCCGTCCGTGACGTAAAAATCGCCGTCATCCCCGGGCGCGAAGGCGATGAACGTCGGGACGTATTTTTTCTCATCCGCGTAGCACGGCTCGCCCTTGGCGTTCTTGGCATCCTTGGGATAACCCAACTCGAAGATCTTCTCGCCCTTTAGATTGGTCTTGATGACTTTGTGAAGCCCGGTGGGCGCGAAGTAAAGGAACTCTTCGCCATGTTCCTTGCGCAGGTCCATGCCGTGCGCGTGGTGCTGCATCTCGCCGCCCCAGGACGTGATGAACTTGCCGTCCGGGTCGTACACGTGAACCGATTCAGGCCCGTTGTGGCAGATGAAGATTCTCCCGTCGGCGACTTCCTGCACCATGTGCGTGTCCCCCCAGGGCTTGTCCGACGGATGCTTCGGCCAATTCGGCACCAGCTCGTACGTGTGCGCGCCGGAGCCGAGGACGATGCTGTTGGAATCGGTCTTCATAGCGCTCAAGATGGTTGGGGCGCCGCCGGAGGCAAGCGCGAAGGCGCCCGCGGCAGCACCAGCGGCTGCGGTTTTCAGGATCGTGCGACGCGTCGGGACACTCTCGGATCGTTCTCGGCCGTCGTTCATGCCACTTGCTCCATGTAAGGAAATTGAGAAGCGATTGTAGCGAGAGCGGTTTGTCGCGAAAGGTTACCTGATCAGGGAGGTACAATGACAACCGTTCGAGGATAGGGCCCACGGGTCGTCGAAAGGGGGTGTGTGTCGCGCAGGTGCGTTGGGTATGACACGACTCCTCCGGGTGCTGGTGATTAATGTGGCGCTAGCCGCGGTGTATTACCTCGCCGCCCGCCTGGGGTTGTCGCTGGCGGTGATCAACCCCAGCGCCAGCCCGATCTGGCCGGCGACGGGGATCGCCATGGCCGCCGTGCTGGTCATCGGATATCGCGCCGCCCCTGCGATTTACCTGGGGGCGCTGCTGGCGAATTACAAGGTGAGCCACATTTGGCCGTGCGCGGCGGTCATCGCGGCTGGCAACACGCTGGAGGCGGTTCTCACCGCCTTCCTGGTCAACCAGTTCGCCGGCGGGCGCGAGTTCTACGAACGCGCGGCCAATGTCTTTCGCTTCCTCTTCTATGCCGTCATCTGCAGTGCGCCCCTCAGCGCCATCACCGGCGCCATTGCCCTGGTGGTGTGGAAGATGGCTCTTCCGGACGACTACGCCCGCATTTTTCTGACCTGGTGGCTCGGCGACTCCGTCGGTGCGGTCGTCATCACCCCGCTGCTGGTCATCTGGGCGACACGTCCCAGCCCCCGACTGTCGCTCGCGCAGACGCTGGAAGGGTTCGTGCTGATGGCCATCCTCGTGACCATCGGCTGGGTGCAGTGGGGCCGGTGGTCGCTGATGGGCATCAAGCACTACCCCGTGGCGTACTTGATGATCCCGCCGCTGCTGTGGTCGGCGCTGCGCTTTCATCAGCGGGGCGCCACCACCGCGACGTTCATCATCGCCGTGGGCGCGGTCTGGGGCACGCTGGAAGCTCGTGGGCCGTTCCATCTGGACGATCGCAACACTTCGCTGGTACTGCTGCAACTGTACGCGGCGACGATGACGGTGACGGCGTTGCTGGTGTCCACGATTGTCGCCGAACGCCGCGGCGCGGAGCACCGCGAAAAGGCTGCTCGGCGCGAAGCCGAAACCGCCAGCCGCGCGAAAGATGATTTCCTCGCCGTGCTCAGTCACGAGCTGCGCACGCCGCTCACCCCCGCGCTGCTGACCATCACCATGCTCCAGCGTCGCGGCGGACTACCGGAGGACGTGGTCGAAGATCTCCAGCTCATCCAGCGCAACATCGAGCTGGAAGCACGCCTGATCGACGACCTGCTCGACCTCACGCGGGTTGCGCGCGGCAAGCTCCAGCTCAACAACGAGGTCCTCGATATCCACGGTCCGCTCGGACGCGCGGTCGAGATCTCCCGCCGACGCAACGGCGTCAGCCTCCAGTTCGACCTCGAGGCGGCGATTCATCCGGGCGAGCCGTTCGTCGTCGGCGACCCCGCGCGGCTCCAGCAGGTCTTCTGGAACCTGCTCAGCAACGCGCAGAAGTTCACCCCGCCGGGCGGCTCGATCCGCATCCGCTCGCTCAATCCCCGGCCGGGAGTGGTGCGCGTGGAGGTGAGTGATTCCGGCATCGGGATCGAGCCCGAGGTTCTGCCACGCCTGTTCAACGCATTCGACCAGGGCGATGTCGCGGCGGCGAAAAAAGCGGGTGGGCTGGGACTAGGGTTGGCCATCACCAAAGCGCTGGTCAGCGCGCACGGTGGAGAGCTGACCGCGTCCAGCGCGGGGAAAGGTCAAGGCGCCACGTTCGCGGTGGAGCTGCCCACCGTGCCGACGCCGACCTCGGCGCTGATGCCCCCGACGCCGCTCGCTGCGCCCCCCGCGCCCACGTCGCCGCCGGTTACCGTCAGCATGACCGCGACGCCACCGCGCGCGGCTGCCGCAGCTGGTGCGCAGCCGGCCCTGAACATCCTCCTCGTCGAGGATGATGACTTCACCAGCCGCGCCATGAGCAAGCTGCTGGCGCGCATGGGTCACCGCGTGAAGGCGGCCGCGGATGTGCGCTCGGCCATGGAGCGCGTCGATGATCCGACCGAGTTGTTCGACCTCGTGATCAGCGATGTCGGCCTGCCGGATGGGAGCGGCCACGAGCTCATGCGCTCGATCCGGCGCCTGCGCGACGTGCCGGGCATCGCGCTGAGCGGTTATGGCATGGAAGAGGACATTCGCAAGAGCCGCGACGCCGGGTTCGCCGAGCATCTCACCAAGCCGGTCACGCTCGAGAAGCTCGAATCGGTCATCGCGCGCGTCGCCACGGGTTCGGGCTGGCCGGCACTCTCGGTCGAGCAAACCAGCAAGCGCTAGCAAGGCCACCCGCGGTCACGGCACAGCAGTCGCCGGTGGCCGGACTTTCATCTCGCCCAGGTCCAGCGGCTGATCACTTCGGCCGCCTTCCATTGGCTCGACGACGAACCCGCCGTTGCGGCTGATGACCGGAAGCCCCACGATCTGGTAATCGCCCTGCGGAAGCGCGTCGATTCGGAATCGCCCGTCCGCGTCGGGAATCACCTCTCGGTGATACCGGCCGCTGCCTGCCGCTTCTAAGAACCGCGCCTGCGCTTTCCAGATGGCATCGTCACCGGGGAATCCGATGTGCGGCGCGCGTAAGAGGATGCGGAAGGTCCCGCGCGTCCCGCCGATGCCTTTCCCGTCAGCCCCGACGACGCCTCCGACGATGGGCCGGCCGACGCCGCCTAGGGTGATGCGGCTCGTCTCGCCCGGGCGAAGGTCCATCATCGTCCCGGCGCCGTGGACCGTGCAGGTACGGCCGGGGCCGATCGATGCCAACGGACAAACGTGCACGTGCGCTGCAACGATCGTGTCAACGACGAAGCGGCCTCGATCGTCCGTGTTGATCTCGTACCAGAAGCGCGCCACCGGCGCCTCATCGTCTCGCCCCGGCTGACTCGAGCGGGAAACGGACACGGCCCAGTCAGCGCCGGCGAGCTTGTCGCCGAGCATCAGCACACCCTCGATCCGCGCCCACGGCTTCAATACGACCGGCTTGTTCAGCTCGCGGAGCTCAGCCTCGGCCCAGCCGCTGGCGTGGACGGCGATCAGCCGGGCTGGATCAATCTCGCTAGGCAACGTGAACGTCCCCTCGTCGCCGGTCAACGCCGGCGCGGCGCCGACGCATGAGGCGCTGCTGCCCAGGTGAAGTTGCGCGCCAACGACGGATGGCTCGGTCGTCACCGTTGCCAGCGCCACCGTCGCGCCGGCCCCGGGCTTGCCGTCCGGCGTAAGGATCCGCCCGCTTACGCCCGGATCGCGCTCCAACTTGAGCGTCAGTTGCGCGTCCTGTCCTCGTTTCACCTGCGCAGTCGCGGGGCGATAGCCGTCGCACCAGACGCGTATCTCCGTCGTTTCCCACATGCGCCGCGTATCGATCGTGAACGGCGATCCGTCCCTAACGTGCTTGAGCGTGTGCTGCTGCCAGATGGAGTTGGACCGCGATCGCTCGATCGGACGCAAGACCAGCGAATAGTCGCGGATCGGCTTCCCCGTCGCGGAGTCGACGACCGTTCCCGTGATGGCGCCGCGCGAGGACAGCGTGATGGTGAGCGAGACGAGTGCAGCGAGCGTGAACGCACGCATGGTTTCCAATGTACCAGACGTCGAATCGGGTCGTGGCGCTCGCGAAGAGAATAAAAAACCCCGCTGCGAGCAGCGGGGCTAAATGAGCATTTGTGTTCGGTGATACGTGAATCAACCCGGCGCGGGGAGCGGTCCACCACCGAGGCGCACGTCCGGTTCCGCTGGATTCTCGTTGGGCGCGATGATCGCGCCGCGGGAGCGGCTCTGCTCCTTCTCCAACAGGTCGCCCACCGTCGGCTTGTTGTTCAAGTTGTCGCCACGCATGATCCGGTCGACGTCGTTGCTGTCGAGCGTCTCGTACTTCAGAAGCGCCTTGGCCATCGCCTCGACTTTGTCGCGGTTGGCCTCGATGAGCCGGCGGGTCTCGTCGTAGAGCGAGTCGATCAGCTTCTTCACTTCCTCGTCGATCACGCGCTGCGTGTCGTCAGAGTACTCCTTGCCTTCGCCGAAGCCGCCGAGCCAGTTCGGCCGGCTGTCGTCCTCGCCGTAGAAGACGAACCCCAGCCGGTCGTTCATACCCCACTCGGTGATCATCTTGCGGGCGATCGAAGTGGCCTGGCGGATGTCGCCCATCACGCCGCTGTTCGTGTCGCCGGTGAACATTTCCTCGGCGATGCGTCCGCCGAACGCCACCTTGATGAACGCCGTGCACCACTTCTTGGAATAGTTGTGACGATCCTTCTCCGGCAGGGCGAACGTCGCGCCGCCCATCTGGCCGCGGGGGATGATGGTGACCTTATGGACCGGGTCGGCGTCCTTCTCCAGGTACTGCACGACCGCGTGCCCGGCTTCGTGATATGCGGTGGCGACCTTTTCCTTCTCGTCGATCACGCGGCTCTTTCGCGCCCGACCCCAGCGGACCTTGTCGCGCGCCTCCTCGAGGTCGTCCTGCTCGATGTATTCCTTGTTCGCCAGCGTCGCCCCGAGCGCCGCTTCGTTGATGATCGCGGCCAGGTCCGCGCCGCTGAATCCCGGCGTCGCACGCGCCAGCCGCAGCAGGTCCACGTTCGGCCCGAGCTTCACCTTGCGGCTGTGAACCTTGAGAATGTCGAGCCGGCCCTTCACGTCGGGCAGCGGGACGTAAATCTGCCGATCGAACCGACCCGGACGGGTGAGAGCCGGGTCGAGCACGTCCACGCGATTGGTCGCGGCGCAGACGATGACCTGATCGTTGGTGTCGAACCCGTCCATCTCCACCAGGATCGCGTTGAGCGTCTGCTCGCGCTCGTCATGTCCACCGGAGGAGAAGCCTGAGCCACGCCGACGGCCGACCGCGTCGATTTCATCGAGGAAAATAATGCACGGCGAATTGTCCTTTGCCTGCTTGAAGAGGTCGCGCACGCGGCTGGCGCCGACGCCCACGAACATTTCCACGAAATCCGACCCGGAGATCGAGAAGAACGGCACATCGGCCTCGCCGGCGATCGCCTTGGCCAGCAGCGTCTTGCCGGTTCCCGGCTCGCCCACCAGCAGCACGCCGCGCGGGATGCGGCCGCCAAGCCGTTGGAACTTCTTGGGGTTCTTCAGGAACTCGACGATCTCCATCACCTCTTCCTTGGCCTCTTCCACGCCGGCCACATCTTCGAAGGTGACGTTGGTATGTTCCTTGGAGGTGATCTTGTGCCGCGAACGGCCGAAGTTTCCGAGCATGCCGCCCGCGCCCGCGCTGTTGCGAAGCTGACGGAACACGAAGAACCAGATGAACCCGAAGATCAGCAGCCACGGGATCAACGGAACGATGATGTTGATCAGCAGGTTGGGCGAGTTCTCGACCGTGACCTTAGCGCCGTGACGATTGTCCAGGACGTACTTGGTCAGCTCCCAGGTGTTCTGCGCGCCGGCCGGCAGGGGGGTCTGGAACTTGCCGATCTTGTCCCCGCCGATGATCTCGGTCTCGCGGAACTCGCCGGTAATCTTGTCGCCGTCGATGGTCAGCAGGCTGACGCGGTCAGCCTCCAGGCGGCTGACGAACTCGCTGAGCGGAATGGTGGCGTAGGTGGTGCTGTTCTTGTTCAGGAGCATGAACAGCATGACGGCCAGGGCGATAAAGAGGAACCACCCGAAGAACCCGCGTCCCAGGCGCATTCCGCTGCTGGCGGGGGTGTTTCGGCCGTTCTTCTTCCCGCCGCCACCGCCGCCGCTGCTGCCACCGCCGCCGCCACCGTTGCCGGAAGAGCCCTGCTGGCGGTCTGGACGATTCTCAGCCATGCAACTACTCCTTGCGGCGTACCCGGCTCGCGACGCGCTGTTGGACGCGCCAGCGGCTCGCGCCGCTCAATCACTAACGGGTACGCGGACGTACATCATAAGGTTGCCTGATCGAGGTTTTCCACGCCAAAAAGGCCGCAGGAACCGCTTTGCCCGCACGATCGCTGCAATCGGCAGGGTTTAACATCTCCACCCACGAACGCGCGACGCATTCGTCGCGCGGAAACGATCACCAATCCGACTCCAACTCGTGGACGATCGCCAGCGCCAGCCGCTCGGTCGCATTCTGCGTCCCGGTGAATCGATCCTCACCCAGCGTCGGGTACCACGTGGATGTTTGTTCGACGCCGCGACGCGCGACGAGGATTCGGCCCGTGCGAAGATCCTTCCACGTGAAGTCGACGGTGATGTCCAGCAACTGCTCCTGGGGGATGCCGGCGTGCGTGTCCTTGCTGATCGTATTCGCGCTGATGCTGATGATCTCGCCTTCCAGGATCGTGTCCGCCCGCTCGCGGGGGACGACTTTGTACGGCGTGTTCGCTTCCATCTGGTTGATCACCGCTTTAGTCAAGGCGAACTCAACGCCGCGCTGGAAGTCGTTGGTCTTGAAGATCGGGACGGCGACGGTGCGGATGTTCTGCCGGTAAACGCTGCTCCAGTGATAGGCGCCCGAACTGCTGCCGGCGGTCGTTGGCCCGGTGGCACTGGCGCCGCCGCCGCCGCCGCCGCCGTTGTGATAGCCGCACCCGCCCAGGAGGGTGACGATCACGGCAAGCGGGGCGAAGTTGCGGAGGGAAACATACGTCATCGAGTCCCCGCACCACCCGGGTGGACGACGTTTGGGCCATGGGTTGCGCCGGGGGCGACGCGCGGCGGCTCCATCGGCGTGGAGGGCGGTGCGAAACCCGGCGTGATTGCCGGCTCGGGAACGTTCGCCATCGCCCACGCCGGCAGACGCGTCATCGCCACCTTCGCCTTCTGCCCCTCCGGCGTCTGCGGATACGCCTGCGCGAGATACCGGTACGTGTACGCCGCGCCGCGCGGCTCGTTGGTCCGCCGGTAAAAGTCCGCTGTCCAGTAGAGCTTGCGCGCCAGGTTGCGATCGAGCTGCTGCACCAGGTCCGGAATGCCTTCCTCGCGCGCCAGATCGGGATACATCGCCACGACCTCGCGCAGCTGCTCGCGCGCGTCGATGACCGGCGTCGCGTCGAACTTGGGGCCGCGGAATTGCGCGTACAGTGCAAACGCGTATCGCAGCTTCACGCGCGGCACCTGCGGGCTCCGCGGGAACGTGCGGAGGAAGGCGGCGTACGTGTCCGCGGCGAAGTCGTATTGCTGATCCGCGTAATAGAAATTCGCCGTGCGCAGCAGCGACCGCTCCGCCAGCTGCGAGCCGGGCGCGCGACCCTGGATGCGGTAAAGCATTTCAACCGCTTCGTCATACGCGTGAAACGCCGGTATCCCGAAGAATCGCCGCTTGTAGCCGTTGAGGTAGTGGTCGGCGATGCGATATTGCAGCTCCAGCGCCGGCCCGTAGAGCGAGCTGTCCGGCCGCTCGTCCATCAGCTCATCGAGGTAGTAGTACGCGCGAATGCGATCGCCGTACTGGTACAGCGCTCGCGCGTTGAGGTAGAGCCCGCGATCGTACTGGGGATCGTTCTTGTGGGCTTTGAGCCAGGCGACGGCGAGCTTCGAAGCTGATCGCGCCTGCCCGTCGTTGATGAGCTGCTGGACGCGTCCCAAGGTCGGATCGAGCGGCGCCGCCGGCTGCGTCGCCGACGCGGCGGTCGCGCCCGGGGCTGCATTCACCTGCGGCCATTGCCCCCGGCCGGCGTATTCCCAGGTCCGCGGCGCCGCGGGCGCCGTAGTCGACGCCAACGCCAACACAACGCTTGTCACTACGATGACCCGGCTTGCGGCAAGCTGGCCCATGGCGCGGATTGTACCGGCGGAGCGCGCGCGAACAAGTCAACCGGCCGCGGCCATCGCGGACGAAGGAGTCACTTTCCGTTCTCGAGCACGTACGCCGACAGTCGCAGCCGTCGGCCCAGCGTGTGCTCGATGTGCTCCGCGAGCAACCGATTGATCGGATCCGTCTGATGCCGCGTCAGCCGCGGGAGACGCTGTGCGGCGCCCCCGTCGCTCCGCGGCAGGCGCAGGATCGACTGCGCCATGCGCAGCAATCGCGCGTCGATGCTGAAGCGATCGTGAACCACCGCCTCGCAGTTGCGGCACAGGATCCCGCCGCGCGAGGGCGAGAAGAACGCCGGCTCGCGATCCGACAGACTGCTGTTGCACGCGACGCACGCGCTCATTTCCGCCAGGTATCCGGTCTCGCGCAGCAGGTCCAGCTCAAAGGCCAGGAACGCCTCCTCCAGCCGCGGCGTCGCCAGCTCGGCCAGCGTCTGCTCCAGCCGATCGAACAGCTCCGGGTGGGCGTCATGTTCCTCGATGAGAAACCCGACCAGCTCGGCCGCGTATTGGCCGAGGTACATGGCGCGAAGGTTCTTTCGCAGCTCCAGATGCCCCTCGAGCAGCCGCCATTCGGTCAGCGTTCCCAGCTGCTTTTCCAGGTCCAGGGTGAAGACGGCGTCGGCGCTGTCCAGCAGGTCGATCCCGCCGCCGAACTTGCTCGCCCCCGCCTTGGTCGTGCGATGCGCGCCCTTGGCGATCACGCGCATGAGCCCGTGCGCCCGGCCGAAGAGGGTGAGGATTTGGCTGGTCTCGCTGTACTCGTGCTTACGCAGGCAGATACAGCGATCAGTCGACAGGGGCATCGCACGGGGATTATAGGTTCATTCCTCGCGTGCGAGAGCCCAGCGGCTCCGCCGCGGGCGGTTGAGCAACCGCGGCAGCGTCCGTATAGTTCCCCGTCCCCGCGCGCGCGGTTAGCGCGCGCTGCGGAAACGCCGAGTCGGTAGCTCAGTTGGTAGAGCAGCGGCCTTTTAAGCCGCGGGTCGTGGGTTCGAGTCCCACCCGACTCATTTCCATCTCAAACCTCAAATTTGAAATCTGAGATTTCAGAGTTGTCATTCCGTCGATGCGACCGGCTTGTCCAGCATCGCCAATGCCCGCTGTCGCCCCAGCGACGCGGCGCGATCGCCCGGATTAAGCTGGAGCATCTGGTTGAAGGAAATCAGGGCGCTGGCGGGTTCGCGCACGCGCAGAAACTCCTGGCCGAGAAGGTCGTAATCCCCCAGGAAGGTCTCCCGTTCGTCCACGCGCAGGGTCGGTAGCTCGGCCAGCAGCGTTTGCAGGTCGGCGATCGCCGCGCGGTGCTCCTTGAACTGCGCGTGCAGCGCCGCGCGGGTGTGCAGGGCCGATGCGTCGCCCGGCTTGATGGCCAGCACCTTGGCCAGTAGTCGCTCGGATTCCGCCAGCTTCGCGCGCGCGTCAGCGTCGGCGATCGTCGCGGCCGCGTCATTGCCGCCGTCGTGAAGCACCTGCGCCTTCGCCTCGAGCATCTCCGCATCGTAGCCATTGAGCACCGCGAGGTTTTGACTGGCGCAGAAGCTGTTCGGATTCACCTCGATCGCGTGGGCGAACAGCGCCCGACTGTCTTTCCAGTAGCGCGTCTGATCCAGCGTGCGGAGCGCGAGAGCCCCCAGCACGATCGCGGCGGTGTAGAACACGACGCGTTGCGACGCGAACCGCCGCACCGCCCACGCCGCCGCCAGCGCGACGCCGAGCATCGGAAGGTAAAGATAGTGATCCGCAACGGTCGAGCGCGTCTGAAACTCGAAGGGCACGAACCCCAGGACCGGCAGCAGGCTGCAAACGAACAGCAACGCCGCGATGGCGACGTGCGAAAGGTGATGTCGATACGTCCAAAGCAACGCGACGATCGCCAGCGGGACGACGCATGTCGCGACGACCCATCCGTGAGCCATCACCACCGCTGGCGTCCGTCCATAATCCATTGCCAACCGCGCCGGCCAGACCAACTTCCACAGGTAAAACGCCAGCGCATCGCACGCGACAATCGGGCGCTGGAGCAATGGTACGCCTGCTCCCAACCATGCCGGCTGCGCGAGCTTCGTCCAGATCACGCACGGCAGTGCCATCGCGAAGAGCGGCCAGACGGATCGCGCCGCGACGCGCAGCGGGCGATGGAGCAGCAGCAGGTCGATGAACAGCGCGAGCAGCGGCATCACCACGGCCGTCGGCTTGCAGAGCATGCCCAGCGCCATCGCGAGCAGCGCGATGACATAGCGCGATCGCCGACGTTGCTCGACCCACGCGACGTACTGCCACAGGGCAACGATGACGAAGAAGCCGGCGAGCAGGTCCTTCATCCCCGACGCCCACGCCACCGTCTCGGTCTGCACCGGATGAAGCGCAAACAGCAGCGCGCCCGCGCACGCGGCCCAATCATTTCGGAGCAGCCGGCGAAGCAGGGCGAATGCCGCCAGCGCGGTCGCCACGTGCGCGATCAAGTTCGCCGCGTGATAAGTGCGCGCGTCCGGACCGACCGAACCGTTCGGCTCCGTCGCCTGGCCAAGATGCGAGAGCCCGCCCCACATCGTGTACGTCAATGGGATGTAGAGTTCGCCCTCGGCGTGCCGCCAGTAGTGGCCGACGCTCGCAAGCGTCGCCGGACGGAAGTGCGGGTTCGCCCAGATCGTGTCGGGATCGTCCCAGTCAGTGAACTGACAGCGCATCAGCGGGGCGAACGCGACGAGCGCGACCACGACGATCAGTAGTCCGCACCAAAGCACTGTCCACGTCGCGCGCGCACCGTCGGCATCCGGATCCACCTGCATGACGCAGTTATCGGCCAGCCTTGATCAATCGCCTGAACTGTGAGTCGCGCTACCGCGTATTGTGTCTTGTGCAAATCACGTCTTTGCCAGAAAATCCCGCCCCCGCGCATCAATACAGCACCGCGCGGCAAGGAAGCCGATCATCGTGAACACCGCCGTTGAACAAACGCCGCCGCAACAGCAGGACCGAGCCCTCGCCGCCCCCAGCGTCCGCGACGTCCGCTCAAACTTCGACGAGCTGGCGCACCGCAAGTCCACGTTCAAAGGCATGGCCCTGTTCCTGATCTCGGTGGTGCCTTACGCGTTAGGCTATTGGGGCTTCTTCGCGCTCCTTGGCTGGTGGGCAAAGATCGCATCGGCAGCCGTGCTGACGGGCGCGATCCCCGCGCTGTTCATCATCGGCCACGACGCCTGCCACCAGGCGCTCACGCCGCACGCCTGGCTCAATCGCATCGTCGGCCGGCTGGCGATGCTGCCCGGCTTCCACGCCTACGCCGTCTGGGACTACGGCCACAACAGCCTCCATCACGGCTGGACGAACGTGAAGACGCGCGACCTGGTGTGGACGCCGCTCGCAAAGGAAGAGTACGACGCGCTCTCGCCGTTCTACCGCTTCGTCCATCGCCTCTACCGCACGTGGTGGGGCGTCGGCATGTATTACATGGTCGAGATGTGGATCAAGTTCGGAATGACGATGGCGAAGGTGAAATCGCCGCGCACCAACCGGCTCTTCTGGATGGATCGTCTCTCCGTCGTCGCGTTCGCCATCGCGCAGGTGCTGGCCGTGCTGCTGCTGACGAATCGCGCCGGGCTGGGCTCCTCGCCGATCGCCGTCTCGCTGGGTCTACTCGCGCTGGGCGTGGTGATTCCGCAACTGCTGTGGAACTGGCTGATGGGCTTCGTCGTCTTCCAGCACCACACGCACCCGCGCGTGCCGTGGTACGGCAACGAGGAGGACTGGACCTTCTACGCCGGGCAGATCCAGTCCGTCGTGCACGTCGAGCTCCCCCGGCCGATCGAGGTCGTGCTCCACAACATCATGGAGCACACCGCCCATCACGTCGATCCGCGCATCCCGCTGTACAACCTGGAAGACTGCCAGAAGAAGCTCGAGCAGGCATACGCAGGCGATATCGTCACCGTGCCGTTCAGCTGGCGCGGCTACTTCCACACGCTTCGCACCTGCCGGCTGTACGACTACGTCAACCACCGCTGGCTCGACTGGACGGGTGAGCCGACGACCGAGCCGCTGCTCAGGCGAGAGGATGGCGGACGATTAATCCGCGCCGGATAATCGAATTTGCCGAAGGAGCAGCAGCGGATACGCGGCGCCGAGGATGAACGCGGGACAGGTTCCGCTCACAACCGCTGCGGCCCCGGTGATCTTGAAAAACGGCATCCCCCATCCCACGCACACTGCGAACCATACCGCCAATGGGAGCTTTACTCGCGCGTAGACGCGATGCAGCGCCCGCGCCCGGTGACGCCCTCGTAGAAGCTCGATGCCCAGGGCCATCAGTGTAATGTTCAGCAGTCCGCTGATGCACGCCTCGCCCGAGGTCGCCACTAACCAGGCGCTGATCGGCTCATGCGTCGCGCCGTGCGGGATGATGCCGAGCTGCTTCATCAACTGGGTGATGAGTGTCGCGGCGATGAAGGCATTGATGCAGGCGCCAAGCGTCCCGATGACGACGCTGGCGATGCCGATGAAAGTGGATCGCTCCGGGGACGCGTATGAGAGCGGCGTCGATGCCGGCGCGGATGTGGTCACGAGGCTCCCCGTGTAGGACCCGCGGTGCAGAACCCGCGGTGCTGCGCACCGCCGTTAAGTCAAGCCGTGGCTAGCGCCACGGCTTGGCCACCCATTCCCGAATGACTTCCTGCGCGGGTTTGTTCTCCGGCGTGTAGCCCTTGATGATCTTCTGGTAGTCGTCGTCGTTGGCGTACTGCTCGCGCGTCGCGGCACCGCCGTCGCCGGGCGTCCATTCCCACACCATGAACCCGCCCAGCCCCGGCTTGCGGTACCACGCGCGGAAGAACCCTTCGTACAGCCGCTTCTGAAGGTCCAGGTCCTGGTCCTCATCCGTCTTGGTGTAATCCCACGGCTCATCCGCCGCGTTCGCCAAACTGCACCAGCCGATCTCCAGGAAGAGAATCGGCTTCCCGATCTTCTTCTGGAACGCCAGCAGATCCTTCTGGATGTACTTCCAGTTTTCCACGACCTGTTCGACCGTCACCTTGCGTTGCTTGTGGTCGTGACTGCCCGGCGGGACTTCATCCAGCGCCCAGTAGCTGTTCATGCCAATGAAATCGAGTTGGTTCCAGAACGGGATCGACGTGTAGTGGTCCCAATTGGCCGAGTAGGTGAGTTGGCCCTTGAAGACGCCGCGAACGGCCGCGATGGTCTTGTTCCACTCGCCGCGCTCTTTCTCGGCGCTGACCAATTCCGAGCCGACGCTGAGCACGTCCACCTTGTTCTGCTGCGCGATCCACGCGAAGTGCAGGAGCATCGAGCGATAGTTGTCGAACCAGTCGGGCCAGTATTCGGGCTTGATGGTGCCGCGCCACTCGGTGCCCTTGGGCTTGTCCATGAGCACGACCGGCATGAGGATGACGCGCAATCCCTTGGACTTGGCGTGCTGGATCAGCTCCGCCAGCTTCTCCGGCGTGGGCGTCATCCGCATATCCAGCCAGATCTGCGACGAGTTCCCGTTCTCCATCCGCGTGTCGATCACCAGCGACACGGTGTCCAGCCCCAGCGCCGCGATTTCGTCCATGCCCTGCTTGTACTTGTCGATCCAGTCGATTCGCTGGATCTGCATGGCCGCCCCTTTGTAGGGGAGCGCGCCGGCGAGCTTCGGATCGATCACCGGGGCGGGATTGTGATCATCAGCGGATTCGTCGGGATATTCCGGCGTGGTCGGCGAACCCGCGCCGCCGCCACCGCCCGATCCCGCCGCCGACATCTTCTTCGCCGGCGCATCGCTGGGCATCATCACGCACCCCAGCACGATCAGGTAAACGGCGATCGCGGCGCCTATCAGTCCTCTGGAAACCATCGCTCCTGTCCTCGCGGAATCAAAATATCGCGTCCAACGGCGGCGGCATCATAAAGTACCGCCCAAACTTCGGATAGACCCGACAACACCGGCCAGCTCAACTGGTAACCTTGCACATGCGATCTTTCCTCGCCGCCGTCGCGATTTCCACCCTGCTCATCAGCTTCACCGGCTGCGCGCACGACAAGGCGCAGCGGGGTGACGTCGCCACCGGCTTCGCCAATCCGCCCGCGTCCGCCCGGCCGCACACCTGGTGGCACTGGGTCTCCGGCAACGCCAGCAAGCAAGGCATCACCGCGGACCTGGAAGCCATGAAGCGCATCGGCGTCGGCGGGGCGCAGATGTTCTTCGTCGATCAAGTTCCCGGTAAGAAAGACGGTACGCCCGGCCCGCACGGGCCGGTCCGGTACATGTCGCAGGAGTGGCGCGACCTCACCAAGCACGCCATCGCTGAAGCCGATCGCCTCGGGCTGGAGCTGACCATCCACGACTGCGAAGGCTGGAGCGAATCCGGCGGGCCGTGGATCACGCCCGAGATGAGCATGCAGAAGGTCGTCTGGAGCGAGCAGCCTGTGCACGGCGGGCAGACGTTCGACGACAAGCTGGCGCAGCCCGAATCGGTCAAGGATTTTTATCGCGACATCGCGGTCTTCGCGTTTCCGTCGCTGCCGGGCGAGCAGGTCCCGCTGGCGGACTTGAAGCCCAAGCTCACGACGAATGCGCCCGCGTCGCAGCCGACTTCCCAATCGACGCAGCCTGCGACCTCGTCTTCGCCGCCCGACTTCGCGCGCCTGATCGACCACGACCCCAAGACCACCATCAGCGTCGCCCCCGGCGCGAACCATTCCGCCTACCTTCAGATTGAGCTCCAGCAGCCGATCCGGTTCGGCTCGTTCACCATCGCGCCGGTACAGCCGAACTCGAAGATCGAGCTTCAGGTCAGCGATGACGGGAAGACTTTCCGCAAGCTGGCGGAGATCAGCACCAATCGCAAAGCCAACTTTCCAGCACATTGGGATCCTAAGCTTAGAATTCCACGTGGACAAGTTGTCGCG
>JADMIO012736378.1_pt1 | contig 57063 bp, 51 predicted proteins | sample 8958161 | NCBI WGS metagenome assembly JADMIO01 (sample SAMN16585339, study PRJNA669376) | soil metagenome | isolation source: Crop rotation soil | place: USA: Cullars Rotation, Alabama | collected 2011 | reverse complement strand
CTCACGCCCCCTCCCCCTCCTCCGCACGCTGCCCCCCCCGCTCCGCCCGCTCCCTTGCCCAGCGGCGAAGTAGCCCCTTTGCCCGGCGCCGCCCCGGCTACGGCGAGCCCCCCGACCAATGGAGCTCGCCTCAAAAACTGACGCAGAGACGCACGAAAAGAAGATGACGATTTGGGAGCATCTCGACGAGCTCCGGTCGAGGCTCATCAAAGCCGTCATCGCCTACCTCATTGGGGTCATCGTCGCGTGGAACTATCGCGAACCGATCCTGGCGTGGCTCTGGAGGCCGTTTGCCGAATCGTGGAGGGCGGCGGGTATTCCAGGCGATCCCACCCTCAACTTCGCGGCGCCGAGCGACATCTTCAAAGCCTATTTCAAGCTGTCGATGACTTCGGGCCTTCTCATTGCGGCGCCGATGATGTTTTACCAGCTGTGGGCCTACATCGCGCCGGGGCTCTACAAGAAAGAAAAGAAGATCGTCATCCCGTTCGTCTTCTTCTCGACGATTCTTTTCGTCGGTGGAGGGCTCTTCGGCTGGCGGGTCGCCTTCCCGCTGACGTTCAACTACTTCCTCGAGCTCGCCCGGAACAGCAATCCGGATTCGATCCTGAAGATCCAGCCGGTGGTGATGGTGCCCGAGTATCTGGACTTCGTGAGCCAGATGCTGCTTGCGTTTGGGATCATTTTCGAGTTGCCGCTGTTCGTCTTGTTTCTGTCGATCGCGGGCATCGTCAACTACTTGCAGCTCATCCGATTCGGCCGCTGGTTCGTGCTCATCGCGTTCATCGTCGGCGCCATTCTTTCGCCACCCGACACGACCAGCCAGATTGCGATGAGCGTGCCGCTCTGCCTGCTCTATTTCGTCTCGATCGGTCTCGCATATCTCTTCGGCAAGCGGCCGTCCAAGGAGCAGATCGAACGCGCGCGCGCCGAGCGCCTCGCCAAGCGCGCGGCCGAGAAGGCCAGGAAAGACGAAGAACGGCGGCGCAAGCGCAAGGACCAGTAATGGCTCGGCTGGCCAGGCTCGGGTGCGCCCTTTGGGACGCGCGGGCGTGGATGCGTTTGGATGCGTTTCGCATCCAACTTTTCTTGCCGCGCGGGGGCACCCGAGGCGGTGAGCTAGATGCGCGCGTAGGGTTCGCGGCGCAGGATGGTGACGGCTCGGTAGAGCTGCTCGGCGAGCACCAGGCGGGCCAGGCGATGCGGAAAGGTCATCGCCGAAAGGCTCAGCTTGTCATCTGCGTGCTCCACGATGGTCGGCGGAAGGCCGTCCGCGCCACCGATGAGAAAAGCCACTCGCCCCTTGCCCTGGGACGTGCGCGCGGCGAGCCAGCGCGCGAAGGCTTCGCTCGACATGGCTTTTCCACCGACGTCGAGCGCGACGACCCGCGTATCGGCGGAAAGCCGCCTCTCCAAAGCCACGGCGAGCGCCGGCGCCGGCGCATCGCGGATCTCGATCTCCTCGAGCGTGAAATGTCGGCGCACCCGGTCGTAGTACTCGTCGATCGCTTCGCGCAGGCCCGGCTCCTTGACCTTACCGACCGCGAGGACGACCAGAGCGCTCAAGTCCCGCCGGATTGGCCGGGTACCGGCAGCCGGCGCGCGTCGAGCCAGAGGCCCTCGATGTCGTAGAGGCCGCGCGCATCCTCTTGGAAGATGTGGACGACCACGTCGCCGAAGTCGATGAGGACCCAGGACGCCTCGGGCTGTCCCTCGACCGAAAGGGCGCGCTTTTTCTTTTTGGCGCAGGCCTCTCCGATGGCTTGGGCCAGCGCGTCGACGTGCCGATTGGAGCGCCCGGTCATGAGGACCAAGAAGTCCGCGTAGTCGATCTTGCCCACCACATCGAGGATCTCGACCGCCAGAGCCTTCTTGTCGAGCGCCGCCGTGGCCACGACGAGCGCGAGATCGCGGCTCTCGTCGACGCCGGGGGGACGCTTGGCGCGGCTCGCTTTCGGCGGACCTCGTCGCGGCGACACGGGGCGCCCGCGGCGCCGCCCATCGCGCTCATCGACCATGGTTCATCATTCCTTCGTCAGCCTCGGACCTGCCCCGCTCCATACACGATCCACTTCTTGGTCGTAAGGCTCTGTGCGCCCATGGGACCGAAAGCATGCAGCTTCGAGGTGGAAATCCCGATTTCCGAACCGAGACCGAGCTCGCCTCCGTCGTTGAAGCGCGTGGAGGCATTGACCAGGACGCAGCTCGCGTCGACCTCGTGGAGCCACCTCTCGGCGTGGTCGTAGCTCGTCGTGCAGATGGCCTCGGTGTGACCCGATCCGTACTGGGCGACGTGGGCCAGGGCGGCGTCGATGTCGTCGACCACGCGCACGGCCAGAATCTTGTCGAGGAACTCGCGCCCGTAGTCGGCGGGGGCGGCGGCGAGGGCGCTCGGTACGAGCGCGACCGTGCGCGGACAACCACGGAGCTCGACCTTCTTTTCGAGCGCCATGGCCCCGATCGCCGGCAAGAGGGCCGGCGCTTCGGCGGCGTGCACCAGCAGGCATTCGAGGGCGTTGCAGACACCCGGCCGCACCGTCTTGCCGTCGACCACCAGGCGCACGGCGAGCTCGCGGTCGGCGCCCTGGTCGACGTAGAGATGGCAGACCCCTTGAAAATGCTGAATGACCGGAACCTTCGCGTGCTCGGTGACGAACCGCACGAGCCCCTCGCCGCCCCGCGGAATCGCCAGATCGACCAGACCGGTGAGCCCGAGCAGGACGCGCATCGCGTCGCGATCGCCGGGCGGCACGATCTGAACCGCGTCGGCCGGCAGCCCGGCCGCTTCGAGCCCTTCGCGAACGAGCGCGCCGAGCGCCGCATTCGAACGCGCAGCCTCGGAGCCTCCTCGCAGGAGCACCGCGTTGCCGCTCTTGATGCAAAGAGCGGCGGCGTCGACGGTGACGTTCGGCCTCGCTTCGTAGATCATGGCGATGACGCCGAGCGGAATCCGAACCTGGCCCACCAAGAGGCCGTTCGGGCGGCGGGTCATGCCGGTCACCTCTCCGACCGGATCGTCTTGGCGGGCAATGTCTTCGACGGCGCGGGCGAGCGCCTCGAGCCGCGCTTCGTTCACGGTCAAGCGGTCGACGAAGGCCGACGTCGCCGACCCGCTCTCCCGGTAGCGCGCCACGTCGACGCGGTTGGCCTCGAGGATCGACGCGTTCGATGTGCGCAAACGCTCGACCACCGCCGCGAGCGCAGCGTCTTTCGAGGCGCGAGGAGCCTGCGCAACGTGGCGCGACGCTACTTTCGCGCGCATCGCGAGCTGCCGCATCACGTCGGTGAGATCGCCTTCGCCCATCGTCCCCTACCCTTTAGCACCAGTCCAACGATCGGCGACGCCCGCGTCCGCGGGCGTCGCCTGTGGGATTGCGTTCGGGGAAGGACCCGGGCCCTCCGGAACCTCGTATTCGGGGGGAGGTCCGGAGGGTTTTCGATGAGTGGCATGGCCGCAGCTCGCGACCAGGGCCCATGTGACGAAGACTGAAATGCGACGCATCACGGCCACCTCCCGTCGTCGACCGCGCGCACCGTCTCTTCGAGGGTGCGCGTCGGCTGATAGCCGAGCTTTTCCTTCGCGCGCTGGTCGTCCACCATGCACACGTACCGGATGTGGTCGAGCTCCGGCGCCGGAAACGAGGCCATCCGCAGGCGCCAGAGCGGCGCCAGCATGGTCGATGCGAGCGCGTGCGGGATCGGCAGCGCCGGCCGGCCGGTCGATTTGACGATCCGCGAAAGCGGCGCCGGCGGCGGACCGGCCAAGTTGAAGATGCCGCGCACGCCGGGCTGGAGCGCGAGATCGATCGCGCGCACCGTGTCCTCTTCGTGGATGACCTGCACCATCGGATCGAATCCGAGGAGCGTGGGAACGACCGGCAGCCGCAGATAGTTCGACGGCGCGTTTCGCACCGTGCCGAGGATGTGCACCGGACGCAAGATGACGGTCTCCGTTTCGGGTCGCTTCCAGAAGAACGACTGCGCGAGCATGTCGATCTCGACCAGATCGCGAATCTCGCTGAACGACGCTCCTCCGAGCAGCGGCGCATCCTCGGTCAAGAACTGCGGATTGTCGGGGCGCGGCCCGTAGACGTTGGCGCTCGAGAGGAGCACGAGCTTCGGTATCTCGTACTGCGCGACGTAGTCGAGGATCCGCTGAAAACCGGCCACGTTCCAGGTGTGATGCTCGGAAGCGCTCGCCCGCGGATCGTGCATCACGCCGAGATGCACCACGGCGGCGATCGGCGTGCTGCGGAAGATGTCGCGCGTCTTCTTGCGGCGAATGTCGATCTGATGATGCTCGATGTCCTTGGGCCGGCCGTCGAAGGCGCGGCGGTCGAGGCCGATGACGCGACGCTCGCGATGCAGACGCCGCGCGAGCCTTCGCCCGAGGCGGCCGACGATGCCGGTCACCACGACGGCGGGCTCGTCGGCGATCGGCTGCGGGGGGCGCGTGGACACGGCGGACACGGTGCTCCTCAGAAAAACAGGCTCTTCCTCTCGGAGAGCCCCTTGTTGAGCATCGACTGGATGGTGGCCTTGACGACCCACACCTTCTCTTCGATCGCCGCATCGTCGTCGTCGGGGTCGCCGCGAAACGACAGCGGCTCGCCGAAATGGAGCCGGTAGCGCGTGGGCAAAGGCAGCTGTCCTCCCGGAATCAAGAGCTGCGGAATCACCGGGAACGAGGGAATGTGCAGGGCCTTGGCCACCGAACGGATGTTGGCGACGCTGATGTATTGCTCCTCGGCTCCGATGACCGCGAGCGGCACGATGGGCGTGTCGGTCTCGAGAGCGAGGCGCATGAATCCGAGCCCGAAGTCAGTGAGCTCGTAGCGGTGCCGGAACGTTTTGGACAAGCCGCGAGTTCCTTCGGGAAAAACCAGGATGGGCTCGCCGCGCTGGAGCAGGCGAACCGCGTTCTCGGGCACGCCCACCACCTGACCGCACTTGGCGAAAAAGGTCGATACGAAGGGAAGCGTCTGCGCCCACTTCTCGACCATGGCCCGCACGAGGCGCGGCGGGTTGGCCTCCATGAACACCGAGATGGCGATGATCACGCCGTCGAGCGGGATCTGGCCCGAATGGTTGGCGACGATGAGGACCCGCCCCTTGGGAAGATTCTCGATGCCCGTCACCACGGTGCGGAAGTACGAGCGCGACAAGGTGGTGGCGACGGCAATCGCATATCGGGAGTACTCCGGGTCCCACCCGAACGGGTCGACGCCGTTGGGCGCGAGCTCGCGCGACACCTCTGCGAGACGGTCCTCGAGCTCCTGCCCCATGACGGCGCTGGCCATGCCGTGCAGCGCGCCGCGAGCCATGCGCAGCAGGCCGCGTGCGGCGGGTAGCCCGTCTCGCCGGACGACGTCCCCGAGCCGTACGAGTGAGCGTGCTGCATCCATGGCGTGCCGTCGGTGATAGCCGGCCTCGCGCGTCGCTTCAATCGGGCTCGAGAGGGAAAGATCGCGGCCGTGGCTCGTTTCGGATAGGGGTAGAATCCGGACCAACGACGTGATCTTTCCTCCGCCGCTTCGGCCGGGCGACACCATCGCCGTCGTTGCCCCGTCGAGCCCCTTCGATAGACGCGCGGCGCTGGCAGCGATCGCCTGGCTCGAGGAGCGCTATCGGGTGCGCTACCGCCGCTCGATGTTCACGCGCGAGGGCTACCTGGCAGGTTCGGATCGTCGTCGCTTGGGGGAGCTGCAGCGGGCGTTCGATGCGGAACCTCGGGTCGTTCTCGCCGCCCGCGGCGGCTACGGCTTGTCGCGCATCGCCCACCTCGTCGACTGGACGGCCGCTCGGCGAGCGCGGCCCTGGATCGTGGGCTTTTCCGATGTCACCGTGCTGCACGTCGAGGCTTGGCGGCGCGGTCTCGCGTCGATCCACGGCTCGATGCTCTGTTCGCTCGGCGAGGCATCGAGCGAAGCGCGCGCGCAATGGATCGACACGCTCGAGCATCCCGCCGAAGAACGCGTCTGGGTTGGACTCGATCGTTGGCGCGGCGGCCATGCCGTGGGCCCGCTCGTCGGCGGCAACCTGGCCATGCTGCACGCCGCCGCTGCCGCGTCGCGGCTGCGCTTTCCGAAGGGAGCGGTGATCCTCGTCGAGGACATCGGCGAGCGCCCGTACCGAGTCGATCGGATGCTCACCAACTTGATGACGGCCGGCCACTTCGACCGCGCATGCGCGGTCATCGTAGGTGGATTCACCGACTGCAATCCGGGTCCCGACGGACGAACCGTCGCAGAGGTGCTGCGTGAGCGACTTGGCTCGCTCGGTCTGCCGGTGGTAGCCGGTTTCCCGGCCGGCCACGGGGGGCGCAACGATGCGGTGGTGCTCGGCCGGCACGCCGAGGTCCACGCCACACGCAGCTGGTGCCGCCTCTACTAACCGGGCGCCGGTTTATTGCCTGGGTTTGGCCGAGGGCGGAGGCTCTTCTTCGAAATCGGAAGCGTCGACCAGCTCGCTGTCGTCGACGAGCTCCGAATCGTCGACGGCGAGGATTTCCTCGTCTTCGGCGGGCTCACTTCCGGCGGACACTTCGGTCGGCGCGGCCTCGGCGGGCACGTCCGAGCCCGCATCGGCCCCCGGCAGCTCATCGCCGAGCGCCGGGACGGCCGCCGCGGAGTCCGCGATCCCATCTTGATCGGTCGGCGGCTCGTCGAGCGTCGACTCTTCGCCGGCCGTCGCATTCGCGTCGGGTGCGAGCACGGGCTCCACCGGCGCGTCGAGCGTGGAGGGAGCAGCCTCGGTCGGTTGGATCGAATCTTCGATGCCGGTCGCAGTCTTGTCGTCGTCGTACGCTTCGCCCGGGGACAAGGCGGTCGGCTCGGCGGACGCCGCGGGGGACGTTTCTTCGGCCGCCGCCGTGTCGGCAGGGGCCGATTCGGCGGCGCTTACCGCGGGGGACGACGGCCGATCTTCGATGAGAGCAGTTTCGGCCTTCTTCTGGGTCAGCATCCCCGTCTTCGAGCGCTCGAGGCCGGCCTGCGCGTCCGCGTCGCCCGGCTTCATCCGCAGCACGCGCCGCCAAGCGTCGGCCGCCTCGCGCGGATCCTTGAGCTGCTCCTCCCAGAGGCGTGCCACCTTGCGGGCGAGCTCGGCGCGGGCGTGCGGATCTTTGCCGCGCAGAATCTGATCCTCGAGCACGTGCACCATGCCCCGGAAATCGCCGAGCTCGGTGAGCAGCACCGATAGCTCGTCCATCACCGCGACGTCGCCCGGCGAGAGATCGTGCAGCTTCTTCAAGTCTTCGGCGGCGCCCGTCTTGTCATCGAGCTTGTCGCGGCGCAGCTTCACCCGCCGCGCGAGCAGCTGGCGCACGAGGGGACCGTCGAACACCTCGGCCAGAGCGCGACCGATGGTCGCTTCGGCGCGCTTCAAGTCGTCGACTTCGGCGGCGAGATCCTCCAGCGCGTCGAGCGTCGCCGTCTCGACGTGCGCCACCAGCGCGTCGCCCAGCCATTCGAATGCCTTGTCGACGTCGCCGAGGTCGCGGTTGGCGATCTGCGCCGCGCGACGCAGGAGGATGCCGCGCGTGCGACCGCCGTCGCGCGAGCCCTGGCCGCCGGCGGAGAGCGCTTCGGCCAGCGTGCGCCTCAGCACGGTTCCGCCGTGCTCGCGATCGCCCTGCGCGGCGGAAAGCTCGAGCGCGAGCAGCGTCTCTTCCGGGACGCCCGCCGACAGCGCCAGCTCGTAGAAGCTCTTGGCCCGGTCGGACGCGCCGTGGATCGCCGCGACCTGCGCCGCGCGCGCGAGCGCCGTCAGCCGATCGGCCGGCACCTTGCAGCGACCGACTTGTCGCTCGTACACGTCGATGATCGGGCCGGGCGAATCGATGATCGCCGCGAGCCGCGTGAGCAACGGCTCGACTTGCGACGGCGGCACGCTGCCGAGGCCCGTCTCGCCGTGCTGCTGCGCTTCGACCGGGTCGACGCCGGCCTTGGACAGCACTTCGGCCTGCCGAACCAGCTCCGTCGCGCGCTCGGTCCCGGTCAGCTCGCGGGCCAAGAGCTCGTGGGCGACCGACATCGCCTCGAGGTCCTTCAGCTTCGACGCGATCTCTTCGAGCTTTTCGGCGAGCTCGTGATCGGCGCCCTTGGAGCGGGCAAGCTCCATGGCCACCTTGGCGGCGTCCTCGTTGCGTTCGACGCCGAGGAAGCGATCGAACGCGCCGCGCAGCGCCTGGTTGCGCTCGGGCGTGGGCGGTGCCTCGCCGTGCCACTCGACCAGCTTGCTGGCGACGATTCCCTTCCAGCCGAGGCGATCCGCGAGCTCCACGTAGGCCTCGCGGCAAGGCTTGTCCCCCTGGTCGGCCGGCCCCTCCAGTGCGGCCAGCGCCTCGTCACCGCGATCGAGCTTGTTGGAAAGGATGTCGGCGAGCTTGCGGGTCAAGCTCGAAAGCTCATCCTCGTCCCCCTCGATCTCGATGAGCGCCTGAAGCAAGCTGGCCACCCTCGGCCAATCCTCGAGCTTTTCGCAGAGCACCTGAAGATGCGAGGTCGCTTCGAAGTCCTCGGGATCGAGCTGATGCACGACATCGAGCGCGCGAACGGCGCGCTCGGGGTCGTCGAGCGGCCCTTCGTAGAGTGCGGCCAACTTGTGCGCCGTTTCCAGCTTTTGCTCGGAATCTTCGACGATCACCAGCACGCGCTCGAGCGCCTCCGCGAGCGCCTTCTTGTTGTCGCGCTTTTCCTCGATCTCGGCGACCCTGCGCGCGGCCTCGAGATTCTTGCGGTCGATCTCGTCGAGAATGAACAGATACCGGGCTACCGCACCGTCGGGGTCGTTCAGCGTGTCGTTCAGCAGCTTGGCTTCGCGCAGCGCCACCCGGACCTGGTCCTCGGGCGTCTTGATGAGCAACACCAGCCGATGCAGAAAATCCCGCGCCGACTCGGCGTCGCCTCGAGCCTCGGCGTCGTCGGCGAGCTTCATCAGCACTTCGGCGTCGTCACCGTCCTCGAGCGCGGTGAGCAGCGTCTCGCGCGCGGCGTCGTTGTCGTTGAGCTTCTCGGCCTGGATGGCGGCGGCTCGCTTGCGAAGCTCGGCGCGTTTCGGCTTGTCGTCGAGCTTCTCGGCCCGAGCAATGTGAAAATCGGCCAGATCCGAGAACCTCGCCGCGTCGACGTAGCGCGCCTCGATCTCGGCGGCGTACTCGTCGTTGATCGGGTCGAGCGTGCTCGCGCCTTCCATGTAGACGAGCGCGTTGACGTGATCGCCCGCCTTGGCCAGCATCGACGATGCTCGTACCAGAAGCGCGGCGCGCGCACGCGGCTCGGCGGTGAGCTCGGCCCGCTGTCCAATCGCGAACGCGGCCCGGTCCCATCGCTCGCCCGCGACGAGGCATCGCTCGGCCGCCTCCCACAGCTTCGGGCTGCTCTCGGCATCGGCGGCGAGCGCGAACGCTTCGCCCGCATCGGCCATCCGCCCGTTCTTTTCGTGCAGCTCGCCCATGCGGCGGTAGAGGGTGGCGCGCGTCGGCTTGTCTTCGACGGCCGGCGCGTTCTCGCCGATCACCTGGCAAGCCAGATCCAAGCGCTGCCCTTTTTCGAACAGCTTGACTGCGGTCTGGATCGGCCCCTCGTCGCCCGGCAAGAGCGCGGCGATGCGAGCCCACGCTTCTCCGGCCGAGACGAGATCCTTGCGCTTCATCTCGTGCAGCTGGGCGAGCTTCTTCTCGAGGCCGATCTTGGTCTCGACGTCCGAGCCGGCCATCGCTTCTTGCTCGAGCACCGCGGCCAGCTCGTCCCAGCGCCCACCGCGCTCGAGCAGGCGCCGCAAATGGTCGCGCGCCGAGGAATCGCCCCGATCGATGGTGCAGATCTGCTTGTAGGCTTGGATGGCGGTTTCGAGATCGCGCAGCTGCGTTTCGCAGAGGCCTGCGACTTCGAGCAGCTGCTGCTTGCGAGTCTCGGCCGACGTTTCGGGCGAGCGAACCGCGTGCATCAGGACGTCGCGCAGCTCGGCGTATTGCCGCTTCTGACGCAGGTAGTCCTCCACCCACGCAAGCGCCTCGGGGTGCGCGGGGTCGAGGTTGAGTACCTCTTTGTACTTCACCAGGGCTTGCGGCTTCTGTCCCTTCGTGACAAGGGCCGTCGCTTCTTGCAACGCGCGCAGAACCTGGTCGGTGCGGAACGAAGCCTGTGACGTCTCGGTGACGGCGGGTGCCACCCCGTCTGCGCCCGGCAACGGCGGCGGGGGCGTCCGACGCGCCACCGAATCGGACTCCGTCGCGCCCGTCTCGCGACGAGCTTCGGCGGCGAGAACGCCGGTGGGGTTCGACTTGAGATACTCCGTCCACCGGGGCGCGAGCTCGGCGGCGCGGCCGAGCTCCCGCGCGTAGTGCGCGGCCAGCTGCATCGCGCGATCGTGACCGGCGATCACGTCGAGCGCGGCCATCGAGTAAGCAAGGCCGTGCTCGCCGTCGTACGTTTCGGCGAGGGACACGAACAGATCGGCCGCCTCCTGCCGCTCCCCGGGCGCAACGGTGTCGCCGGCCTGGATGCGTTCGAGGATCGAGGCGCCGAGCTCCTGTACGAGCGCCGGATCTTCGGCATCGAGACCACGGGCCTCGCGAAGGACGCGCGTTGCGCCCGCGCGATCACCGGCGAGCTTGCGAATGTCCGCTTCGTCGCGATAGAGGGCGAGCTTTCGCTCGCGGTCGGCGATGATCGCCTGCTCCATGGCGAACAGTGGTAAGGCGTCGTTCCACTGCTCGGCCTGCTTGTACAGCTCGCGCAGCGCATAGACCGCGAACGCCGACGTCGCATCGAGCTCGATCGCACGCTTGAAATTTTCCACTCCCTTTTTCGGAACCGAAAGCGGAGGCTCGCTCCACAGACGCCCGAGCTCTTCGTGGATCGTTGCAAGGTGCAAACGAAGCTCGCCATTTTTCGCCGCCAGCGGACCTAGCGCCTTGGCCCGCCGCTCGAGCAGCGCGACGAGCGCCTTGTGCTCGCCTTTTTCCCTGTAAAGTTGCGCCAGCCGCTCCGCGGCCGTCTCCTGAGTCGGATCCTTGTCGACCGCTTGCATGAGGACGCGAGCAGCACGATGCGCATCGCCGAGCGTGATCGACCAGACGTTGGCCGCTTCGCTCAACCAGTGACTGGCATACCCGGGATCGGGTGTCGCATTGCCCACCTTCTCGAGGAAGACCGCGTACGATTTGGGATCGGCATTGCCGGCATTGTGAGCGTAGGCAAGAGCCTCCTGGTCGTGCGGGTTTGCGACCAGCCGCTGAACCAAGACATCAATCTCACTCGCGTCCATGGGCCAGGGGGACGCTATCACGCGAACAAACCGATCGGCAACGCACCGGATTTGTACGCAGGGACGGTAGCTTTGACGCACTGCGCTCCGTGATTTCGGAGGGTTTCGCCCTCGGCGGGTCGCCGAGGCCACATCTGGCAAGGGCGCATCTCGGGGCAATTGCGCGAATTCTCGGCATTCCAGCAATGCCTTGTCAGTCTTGGCAGCAGCAGATCTCGATCGGCAATCGCGGCCTTTTCGGCCAGGTAACGCCCCGCCGAGGCCGGCCGCAAGACGCGTCGGGTGCGAACGGCCGCGAGGCCGTTGTCAGTCCGCTTTCCCCAACAAAGTTGCGCCTGTCCGGTCAGCTTGCGTGGGCGTAGCGATACTCCGATGATCGATCTGGCAGCGAGAGGCCGACAGAATCTTGCTGGTCCTGCCTACGTCCGTGACGACCAAGGCCCGGCCCCGGAAGGACGCCCGAGCGCTTCCACGAGATTCGCGGCGATCCGGCGCTATACTCTCAGGGTTGGACGACGTCGACGACGCACCGCTGCCTGACCCGTACGTTCCTCGTAGCTCGGAGGCACCCTCGACCCGCGCCAGTTCGGGAGCGCCGGCCCCGAGCCCGCCCGCTTCCAACCAGCCGGATGCGCCACAAGGGCCCCCGCCTCCAGCTGCTCGTCCCAAGTACCAGCGGCCCGCTCCTTTTCAGGCCCTACCGGACAGTCCTTACGCCACCTGGGCACTGGTCGTCGGAGCCCTCGCGCTGACCTGCTTTCCCGCCGGGCCGATTCTCGGTGTGATCGCGATGGCACTGGGTGTTCTCGGATGGCGTCAGATCGCCAAAGCGGGCGGTGCGATGAAGGGGCGATTCAGCGCAACGGCAGGCGCGCTGGCAGGTCTCTTCAGCGTCGCGTTTTTTGCCGGCGTCGTCGGTTGGTACTTGTCGCAAGCGCGTCCGGGAAAGGCCAACGCCGCGAGCGATCCTGATCACGCGGCTTCCGTCGCGTCGGGCCAGAAAGACGATCCGAATGGCGCACCGGCCGTCTCGTCGGCCGACCCGCCGTCGACCACCAGCACCGTGACCACGGTCGGGGGGATCACGGTCGTCGACGTGGCGCTCGGCATCACCTCCCTGTCGAGCGAGCTCCGGCATCAGCACGCGGAAGCGGTGGCTCATGGCGAGCGGCTCTTGCTCTTGACCATCGAATCCGGGCGGGGCTGCTTGCCCTGTCAAGGCATCGCCGCGGCGCTCTCCGATCCCCGGATGCAAACGGCGCTCGACAAAATTCGCCTGGTCCGCGTCGATCACGAGCCGTTCGAGGAGGATCTGACCGAGCTCGAAATCCCGACGCGACCCATTCCCGGTTTCTTTTTGCTCGATTCGAACCTGCGCATCACCGACGGCATCAACGGCGGCGAGTGGGACGACGACATCGCCGACAACATCGCCCCGGTGCTCGACAAGTTCGTCCGAGGTCATTACGCCAAGCGGCGCTCGCCGTGGAAGAAGCTTCCTCGTCCCGGCGGCACCGTGCTGTAGCCCTCTCGCTACATTGGGCGCTCGTGTGGGCATTTCGGAAAGCGCTGCATTCATGCGCCCATGCCGAAACTTTGCACCCTGGTTCCTTCGATAGTCCTACTCAAGTTTTATGAAAGGTCGTCGAAAAACCCTTCAGGACAGGTTGCTCCGTCGGGGCATCCTTCGTATCGTTCGTCCCTCATGCAGCACGTTCAGCGTCTCGCCAGACCCGCCCCTGCCGTCAACGCTGTTCCCGCCAACTCGCTTCGCTCGGAGATGGAGCGACGGCGCGGCCTCGGCGAGGTTTTCACGCTGAAGGAGGCCATCGCCATCGTCGTGCCGCTCTGCACCGAGCTCGGCGAACACCATCAGCGCGGCGCGCGGCTTTTCGTCAATCCTTCGAGCATCGCCATCAACAACGGCTATACGCGCCTCATCCCCGAGTTGGCGGCGACCCCCCCTTCCCTCGCCCGCGATCGCGCGTGTCTCGCGCCCGAAGAGAAGCACGGCCAGCCGGGCGATGCCCGAGCCTCGGTCTTCAACATCGGCGCGCTGCTCTACGAGCTGCTCACCGGCGAAGTCGTCGGACCAGGCATGCGGCGGCCGACCCAGGTCTTGCCCGGGCTCAACCCGGCGGTCGAAGTGATCCTCGGCAAGGCGCTTGTCACCGATCGCGCCCACCGGCCGGACGATCTCGGTGCGCTCGCACAGGCGCTGCATCACGTCGCGCCGAACACGACCATTCCGCCGCCGCCCGCCGACGAGTCGCACCTCGATCACGGCGCGGACTTCGATGTCGACGTCTCTCTGTCGATGCTTCCGCCTGCGCAGCCTGGCGGCTATCCGCCTGTCGTCCAGGCGCGTCCCTCGCCGATCGCCGCCACGAACTCGGCCCCCGATCCGTACGCCATGGCAGTCGTCGAGGCTCCCAAGCCCCAATTTCACGTCGACGACCCCACGACGAAGCTGGCCGATCTCAAAGCGCGCCTCGAATCCGATCCGCGCCCCCGCTACGTCGTCGTCAAGGACGGGATGGATCACGGACCGTTCAATGCCGTCGAGCTGCTACAGCAGATCGGTTCGCACGCGTTCGAGGCGAACCACGTGCTGCGCGACACGTTCTCGGGCGACGAGCGCCCCATCGAGGAGTGGGAGGAGTTCTCATCGTTCGCCGAGCATTCCAAGCTCAACCGCGAAATCGTCGCCGAGAAGAAGGCCATCGAGCAGGTCGTCGTGGCCGAGGCCAAGGACAATCGGGCCAAGACGTTGTTCGGCATCCTGGCCATCGCCATTCTGCTCGGCGGCGGAGTCTTCTGGTACGTGAAGGTCCGCAAGGCCCGCAGTGACGCCATCGACGTCCTCGGCGAGGACGGCATCAGCGCCGATTCGCAGGGCGGCATCAAAGGACAGAGCAAAAAACCCGGCTCGCGCGTGGGCACGGCGCCGGGAGGGATCCCAATTCTGTCCGGCGGCATGAGCTGCGAGCAGGCGCGCGCGCGGTACATCGAAGAGATCAACGTCGGAGGCCCCAAAGGCCAAGCCGACCTCACCGCCAACCAATTCGGCAGCGTGCTCAACAACGGAAGTTACATCACCGGCTGCGGCACGCCGGGGAGCATGCACGTCAACGTCTGCGCTGCGGTGCAGAACGGGCGCGCCGTCGGCGTCACGGTTACCACCGAACCGCCAAACGGCGGCATCGCCAGCTGCATCGCCAATGCGGTTCGGCGCATGAGCTTCCCGTCCAACCCGAAGCTCGACGTGGCCACGACGCGGTTCTAGCGGCGGTAACCCGATCCCTCGTGACAGCGGGCCGCCCCCTGGGGTTAGATGGGCCCGTGAAACTCCTGCCGCCCGCGTTCGGAGTCGCGCTCGTGACCTTGTTCGGCGGCTGCGCCGTACCGGTCGCGGGCAGCCTCGACGAGTCGCAAGCCAATCGCGTGGTGGTCGCCCTCGACCGGGCGGGCGTCGGAGGCGAAAAGGAGATCGACCCGGCGAGCGAAGGGCGCTTCCGAGTCATGGTGGAGCGCGACGACGCGCCGCGGGCCATCGCCGCGCTGCGCGAAGAGGATTTGCCGTCGCCCAACGTGCCGGGGCTCCTCGACTCGATGGGCAAAGGGGCGCTCGTGCCGAGCCAGCTCACCGAGCAGGCGCAGTACGTGACCGGGCTCTCGGGCGAGCTCGAGCGCACGCTCGCCGTGATCGAGGGCGTGCTCGGCGCACGCGTGCATCTGTCGTTGCCCGACCGCGATCCGCTGCGTGAAGGGCCTCGACCCAAAGCGACGGCCTCCGTCCTCTTGAAGCACCGCGGGAGCACACCCCCCATCGACGCCCACGAAGTGAAGCGCCTCGTCGCGGGCGCCGCGCCCGGTCTGCTTCCCGACGATGTCGCCGTCGTGATGGTGCCGCGGCCGGCGGGGAGCGCTGCCGGCGACCGCGCCCTCTCGCGCATCGGACCGATCACGGCGACGCGCGGTTCGGTCGGCGTCCTCCGGCTGGTCGCGGCGGTGGTGGTCCTGGTCGACCTGGCCCTGGTTTTCGCGGTGCTCGTGCTGTGGTCGCGCCTGCGGACCGTGCGCGCGGCGGTGCAGGACAAGGGTTGATCGAGATTCGCAACGTCTCCAAGACCTTTGCCGGCCCGGTGCTGCGGGACGTGAGCCTGACCGTGCCGGCGGGCTGCCTCTACGGACTCATCGGCCCCGGAGCGAGCGGCAAGAGTTTGCTCCTCAAGACGATCACCGCGCTCATCCGTCCCGACGAAGGCACGGTGCGGGTCGACGGACAGGAAGTGACGGCGATGACCGAGATCGAGCTCGCCTCGTTCCGGCTGAAGCTCGGCATGCTTTTTCAGAACAACGCCCTTTTCGACTTCATGACCGTGGCCGACAACATCGCCTTTCCGCTGCGCAGAATGTTCGACCTCGGGGAGTCGGAAATCGGCGAACGCGTCGAGGAACGCCTGCGGGCAGTGTCGCTCGCGGGGTTCGGCGAACGAACGCCGGTCGGGCTCTCGGGCGGCCAGAAGAAGCGCGTCGGCGTGGCCCGGGCCACGGTCACCCGAGCCCCGATCATCTTCTACGACGAGCCGGCCGCGGGGCTCGACCCGGTCACGTCGCAGAAGATCTTCGACCTCTTGCGAACCGAGCAGCAGCGCGCCAAGACGACGGTGATCATGGTCTCGAGCGACATCGAACGGCTGCTCACCGTCACCGACCGCGTGGGCATGATGTACAAAGGCGCGCTCGTCTTCGACGGCACGACGGACGAGGCCTTGAAGAGCGAGGATCGCTACGTGAAGCAATTCGTGCACGGGCTGATGGAGGGGCCGCTCTAATCCCTCATGGCCTCGCTTGCCGACCGCCTGCTCGACATGGGCGCGTTGCCTTTCGCACGCGCGCGGGACGGCGTCTTCGCCCTGGCCGGCACGGTCGGCAACATGGGCATCGTCGCAGGGCAAATCGCTGCCCGAATGTCCCGCTTCGACTTCGATGGCCGCGAGCTCATGCGCAACATGTACAAAATGGGGGTCAAATCGGTCCCCATCGTGGTGGTGACCGCGCTCTTCACCGGCGCGATCATGGTGGTCCAGGCCGCTCCGGTCGTGCAGCGCGTCGGCGCGCAGCAGATGCTCGGCTGGGGCGCCGGGTTCGGCACGTTGCGCGAGATCGGGCCGCTCTTGACCGCGCTCATGATCTCGGGCCGTGTGGGAGCCAACAACACGGCCGAGCTCGGAACGATGACCGTCACCGAGCAGATCGACGCCCTGCGTGCCCTGGCCATCGACCCGGTCGCGTTCCTGGTCACTCCGCGGTTCATCGCCATCGTGACCACGCTCTTTCTGTCGACCCTCTACGCCGACGCGCTCGCGCTTTTCGGCGCCGCCTACTCGGGCCAGGCGCTGCTCGGCGTCGAGCCGGGCACCTTCTACAACGGCCTGGTATCGGACCTGCTCGGCATCGGCGACGTCATGAACGGGCTCATCAAGAGCGTCGTGTTCGGCGTCGTCATCGGGCTTTCGAGCTGCCACTACGGTCTCGCCGTCACCGGCGGCGCCCCCGGCGTCGGACGCGCAGTCAACGCGACCGTGGTGGCCAGCGCCGCCGGCATCTTCATGGTGGATTACCTGGTGAGCTTCATTCTCGGATAGCGGCAGATGATCGAAAACGCGACCATGGACAACGGTTGGGTCGGCGCGCTCGGAAGACGCGCCATCGAGCTCGCTGGCGCGGGGCGCGAGATCTACGGCGTCCTGGTTCGCACGCTCTATTACGTCGCCCGGGGGAAGATGGAGCGCGGGGCGTTCGCCCGCCAACTGTACGAGATCGGCAACAAGTCCCTCTTCCTGCTCACGGTCGTGCTCGGGTTCATCGGAACCATCCTCACCCTGCAGGCCGGCATCCAGACGCAGCGGGTTTTGCCGGATTTGTCCATGCTCGGGGCTTCGTACCTCGAGCTCTTGGTCCGCGATCTGTCGGCCTCGATCGTGGCGCTCATGCTCGCCACGCGCGTCGGGGCCGGCATCGCCGCCGAGATCGGCTCGATGGTGGTCACCGAACAGGTGGATGCGCTCAGGATGTGCGCCGCCGATCCGGTCGACTACCTGGTCAAGCCGCGATTTCTGGCGAGCATCGTCATGACCACCGTGCTCACCGTCTGGAGCGGCGGCGTGGCCATCGTGACCGGCATCATCACCGCCGAGGTGGTCTTTCAAATCCCTCCGCACACCTTCTGGAACCTTTCGTTGGTCCATGCGAGCGACATGCTCATCTGCCTGGTGAAATGCGTCGCCTACGGCGCGGCCATTCCCGTGGTCTCCGCCACCTCGGGCCTTTCCACGTTCGGCGGCTCGGAAGGCGTCGGCTGGGCGACCACCAAAGCGGTCGTCAACTCCTCGCTCGCGGTCATCATCTTGAATTTCCTTATCTCGAGCGCCGGCTTCGTCATCTTTCACTGAGACGCACGCATGATTTCGTTCCGCCACGTGTCCAAGTCGTTCGGCCCGAAGGCGGTCCTCTCCGACGTATCGTTCGACATCACCGACGGCGAGATCTTCTTCATCATCGGCGCCTCGGGCGTCGGCAAAAGTGTGCTGATCAAGCATCTGATCGGCCTGTTGCGCCCGGATGCGGGCGACATCCTTCTCGACGGCGACGAAGTGAGCCGATTCGACGAGCGCGCGATGTACGCCGTCCGCAAGAAATGCGCGATGGTCTTCCAGCATTCGACCTTGTTCGACTCGATGACCTGCATCGAGAACGTCGCGCTGCCGCTGCGAAAACACCGCGGGATCCGCGATAGAGAAGCGCTCGCGCTGGCGCGCGAGCGCTTGGCCCAGGTGCACATGGAGGAATTCGGCGACCGCTTTCCGGCCGAGCTCGGCGACGGCATGAAAAAGCGAGTTGCCATCGCCCGCGCGCTCACGCTCGACCCGCGCTACGTGCTTTTCGACGAGCCCACCACGAGCCTCGATCTCGTGAGCGCCCGACGCGTCGACCGGCTGATTCGCGAGCTTTCGGAGAAGCTCGGGGTGACTTGCATCGTCGTTTCCCACGATCTGGTGTCGATCTTCTCGATCGCCACCCGCATCGTGATGCTCTACAAAGGACGCGTGCGCCTGCTCGGCACGCCCGATGATTTCCGACGGACCGACGACTTATTGATTCAGCAGTTCATCCACGGGCGCGCCGAGGGCCCGATGGAAACCTGAGGTGAGCCTCGGGCGAAGATGAGGTAAGACAGAGGTCACCGTGAAGGAGCGCTCCATCGAAGTCAAAGTGGGCCTTCTCATCCTGGTGGCCTTGGGGCTTTTGGCGACGTTCGTCCTGGTCATGGGCCAGGTGAGCTTTCAGCCCAAGTTCTCGGTGTTCGTCGACTTCGACAATCCCGGCGCGGTGGCGTCGGGCTCGGCGGTGCGAATCGCCGGCATCAAGGTCGGCAAGATCGACGAGATTCAATACCGCGGAGGCGAGGTGAATCCGACGACCCACAAGCGCGAGCCGCTCGTGCGGGTCAAGGTTTCGATCGAAAAGCGCTACCAGCAGGCCGTGCGCGACAACTCGATCTTCTACGTCACCACGCAAGGCGTGCTCGGCGAGCAATTCCTGCAGATCGACCCCGGGAGCGCGGATCGACCGATGTTGCCCGAGGGAGGCATCGTGCGCGGCCTCGACCCGCCTCGGCTCGACATGCTGCTCGCCGAGGGATTCGAGCTGCTCCACACCGGGGTCACCGTCCTGCGCGAGAACCGACAGCAGATCGGCGAGATGTTCGACGGGCTGCACGACACGCTGCGCGGCACCGGCGAGTTTTTCAAGAAGAACCAAGACCGGCTCGATCACATTGCCGAGTCGCTCGAGCGGCTTACCTCGGATTCCGACGCCCTCATTCGCGGCATCCAGACCCGCTACGTGGACAGCCCGCAGATCACCCGCATCATGGAGCGCATCGACCACACGAGCGAGGTCATCGCGCGCGACGCCGAGCCGCTGCTCAAGGACGCGCGCGAAGCCTTGAAGAGCGTGTCCGGGCCCGAACAGCAGGCGAAGATCAAAGCCGCCATCAGCGATCTTGCCGAGATCGCCAGCAAGTCGAAAGCGGTGGCCACCGACGCGCAGGTCATCGTGGCCCATATCCGCAAGGGCAACGGCTCGGTCGGCGCCCTGGTGATGGACGAGCAGCTCTACGACGACATCCAGGAGCTTGCCCGCGATCTCAAGCACAACCCCTGGAAGTTCTTCTGGCGCGAGTGATTGGGGAAGAATTAACCGCCAAGGCGGTTAATCCGCCGACGCGTCGCTGGTGCCCGGATCGCCGCCGCTGCCCGTCCCCTGAGTCCCACCGGTACCTTGGGCTCCACCCGTCCCTTGCCCGCCGCCGGAGCCACCTGGACCGGCCGAGCCCCCTGCCCCGTTCGTTCCTCCCGCACCTCCCGCGCCAGGGCCCGCCATGGCTGCGCCTGCCATTCCGCCGTCAGGATGGATGTCGATGGAGGTTAGGTCGTTGGTGCATTTGTGGTCGACGCATACCAAGCCGGCGGCGCAGTCGCTCACGCGAAAGCAGTCGGCACCGAGTCCCCCTTCTTTGGCGGATCCGCCGCAGCTGGCGAGAATTGCGAGGAGCGCGACACCGCCCGCCGACAGGTAATCATCGCGCATGTCCGTCCGAGGTTACCACGAAAGTCGTTCCGATCTGCAGGGCGTCCGTGTACGGTCATGCGCGCAATGAGCACGAACGTGCAGGCGCACATCACCGGAACGATCTGGAAAATCGAGGTCAAGCCCGGCGACTCCGTCGACGAGGGGCAGACCTTGGTCATCATCGAATCGATGAAGATGGAGATGCCGGTCGAGGCGCCGTCTGCCGGAACCGTCGAGTCGATCGCCGTTGCCGAGGGTCAGCCGGTCGAAGAGGGCGCCGTTCTGGTGACGCTGAAGTAGGGCTTTTCTCGAGCGCCCGGGCACGCTACGCTATTTCGGCGCTGCGGCCCCGGCGCGGGGGGCCGCGCCAAATAGCCCAATGATTTCCAAGGAGCCCCGATTCCATGGCTGAACAGAAGGAAAGCTCGGTCCTCTTCTCCCTCAAAGAGTTGATGAACCTGGAAGAGGACCGGATTCGCCAGGAGGACGACGACAAAAAGAAGCGGGCCGAGGCCGAGGTCCAGGCCCGCCAAGAGGCCGAGCGCAAGGCGCGCGAGCAGGAGCAGGCGCGGCTACAGGCCGAGGAAGATCGGCGCCGTAACGAAGAGCAGCGCAAGAAGGAAGAGGCCGCACGCCTCGACGCCATCCGGCACGCCGAAATCGAGAAAGCTCGTGTCGAAGCCGAGCAGCGAGCCCGCATCGAGGCGATGTCCAAGCAGCAGGAGCACGAGCGACACCTATCGACGCTCAAGCACGACGAGCACAAAAAGAAGCTCCAGCGCATGGTCTTCATGAGCGTGGGTGGCGGCGTGGTGCTGATCGCGCTGGTGCTGTTCATCGCCTTCCGCAAGTCGGAAGCGGACGCGCGCGAAAAGGAAGCGGCGCGCGTCGCTCTCATGCAGCAAGCGGAAGAAGCCAAGAAGCTCCAGGCGCAGGTCGCCGAGCAGACGCAGAAGGTCAACGACCTCTTGGCGCAGCTGGCGACGGCGCAAGACGACAAGACCCGCGCCGAGCTGCAAGCCAAGCTGCGCGACGCCCAGAAGGCGCAGGCCGGTCTCCAGAAAAAGGCGTCCGGCGGAGGCGGCGAAACGCCGGCTCCCAAAGCGGCCAAGCCCTGCAACTGCCAGCCGGGCGACCCGCTCTGCTCCTGTCTCTAGCGCTAGACGCTTCGTCGAGGGAGCGCCCGATGCCCCACCGCCGAATCGTCTTCGCGCTCGACTACCCCAACGTGGCCGAGGCGCGGGCCGCCGCCGCCAAGGTTCGAGGCGCCGTGGGCGTCCTCAAGGTGGGGCTCGAGCTTTTCGTCAAAGAGGGACCACCCGCGTTCGACGTGGCCCGCGAGCTCGGCATGGATCTGTTCGCCGATCTGAAGCTCCACGACATCCCCGAAACCGTCGACCGAGCCATCGCGTCGGTGGTCTCGTCGGGGGCGCGCTTCGTGACGGTGCACGCCGCGGGCGGCTCGGCGATGCTGGCCCGCGCCGTCGAGCGCGCCGCGCGCGAGTCGAATGGCCGGCTCATCGTGTTGGCGGTCACCGTGCTCACGTCGCTCGATGACGCCGATCTACGGGCGCAGGGTATCGACAGCGGGGCGCGCGATCACGCCGTGCGCCTGGCCAAGGTGGCTTTCGATGCGGGGGTGCGCGGGTTCGTGTGCTCGCCGGCCGAGGTGGCGCGCCTTCGTGCCGAGCTCGGACCGCAGGCGACGCTCGTCACGCCCGGGGTGCGGCCGGCCGGCGCCGCTACGCACGACCAGAAACGCACGGCCACGCCCGGACAGGCCATCGCCGATGGCGCCGATTTCGTGGTCGTGGGCCGGCCCATCCGCGACGCAGCGGATCCAGCCGGCGCGGCGCGCGCGATCGCTGCCGACATCGGAGCGGCGCTGGCTCGCCGCGCATCGAGATAGCTCGATGCGCCTCGTGGTCGGCCTTCAGCCGGTGCGCGAGGCCGTGCGCGCACACGGCAAACGCATCCAAGAGCTGCTGGTCGAGCGAGGCGAGCACCCGCAGCTCGACGCCCTCGCGCGCTTTGCGCGCGACCAAGGCATCGAGGTGACGCTCGCGAGCCGCTCGGACCTGGATCGGCGCGCAAAGGGCGCGCGCCATCAGGGCGTCATCGCGTCGGTGCCCGAGCTCGAGCTCGTGCCGCTCGAAAAGCTCGCCATCGAAACCGACTCGCTCTTTCTCGCGCTCGACGAGATCCAAGATCCCCAAAACTTCGGTGCCTCGATCCGGAGCGCCGTTGCTTTCGGCGCCTCCGCGATTCTGTGGGCCGAACATGCGTCCGCACCACTCACACCGGCCACGTTCCGCGCCTCGGCCGGCGCCGTGGAGCACGCCACACTCTGCCGCGTGCCGTCTCTCTCCAGCGCCATCCAACACCTGAGTGAGTCCGGCGCGGCCTCGGTCGGGCTCGACGCTTCGGGCGACGTGCCCCTGTCGGCGGTCGACCTCACCGGATCGGTGGTAGTCGTCATCGGATCCGAGGGCAAAGGACTCAAGAAATCGGTTCGCCGCGCATGCCAGACGATCGCGCGCCTACCGATGACCGGCCGCATCGGCTCGCTCAACGCGAGCGTCGCCGCCGCCGTCACCCTCTACGAAGTGCGACGCCAGCGGGCTTGACGGGTCTTCCGTCTTATACTGGGTTGACCCATCATGATTTATGATGGATATATCCATCATGGCAGCCAAACCCGTTCAGATTTCGATCGACGAGGATCTTTTGCGAAGAATCGATCGCGATTCGGAAGCCCGGCGAGTCGGTCGATCGGCGTTCATACGCAAGGCGCTTTCCACGTACTTGCATGCGAAGGAGCGTCGCGACGTCGATGAAGCGATCCGCCATGCTTATGAAGGTCAGGCGGATGATCTGCTCGAAGAAGTACAGGATCTGATGGGAGCGCAAGAATGGCCCGAGAAATAGGACGCGGTCAGCTGTGGCTGCTCGAGTTCCAAAAGCCTGACCACCGGCGGCCCGTGCTGGTGCTCAGCCGAGACGCTCTCCTCGGCGCGTTGCATACTGCTACCGTTGCAGCCGTTACCTCTACGATGCGGGGATCTCCGACCGAGGTCGAAGTGGGGATCGACGAAGGTCTGAAGAAGACGTCCTGCGTCAACCTGGCCAACATCCACACGGTCCGTCAGGCCGACCTGCGAACTTATGTGGGTACCCTCCCGGCCGACAAGATGCGAACCGTCTGCAAGGCCCTCGTCATCGCCTGCGGATGCGACTGATCACCGCCATCGCTTTCTCTTTTCGCACGAACGCCATCACGCCGACCGCCACTGCGGCAAGCCACCACGGAATATCGCCCCAGATCTCGTAGCCCGTGCGCGGACCGTTCATCCAGTGGGCGACGGCGTCCACCGCTTCCTGCCGGAACGTGCCGCTGTGGGCGACGGTGCGGCCGACCGGATCGATGACCGCGCTGACCCCGCTGTTGGTCGATCGCAAGAGGTAGCGACGGTGCTCGATGGCGCGCATTTTGGCGAGGGCCAAGTGAATCCACGGCTCGGTCGTGTCGCCGAACCAGGCGTCGTTGGTGACGTTGACGATCATCTCCGGCTTGCCGTGGGCCATCGCGCCGTTGACGAAGCTCGGCAAAATATCCTCGTAACAGACGAGCGCCGAAACGGGGTGCCCGGCCAAAGTGAGCGGCTCGTTCGTCGTGCCCGGGGTGAGGTGCCCGGAATTCGGCGACCACTCGTAGAGCACCGGAAAGGTTTCGCCGAACGGCAGATACTCGCCGAATGCCAAAAGATAGTGTTTGTCGTAGCGGCCGACGACGTGTCCCTCGGCGTTGCTCGCGAGCGCGACGTTGTAGGCGCGGTGCGACGTCGGATCGCGCGCGACGAGCAGCGCACCGAAGAGCGCCGGCACGCCGAGCCTTCGCGTGAACAGGCTTTGCAGGAATCGATCGTAGTCGTCTTCCGGAATGCTCCACATGACGGACGACTCGCTCCAAACCACGAACTCGGCCCCCTTGGCTTTGAGCTCGTCGGTCATGCGCACGTGCCGGCGCAGGCTCTCGGCATGATCTTGCCGCGTCTGCAAAAGGGGCATGTCGCCCTGCACCAGGCCGACGTGCACGGCCGGTGAAACCGCCATGCGCGCGTCGATCTGGCTGATGCGCAAAAAGCCGACCACGCTAGCGACAATCGGGGTCGCCGCCCCGATCGCGACCAGCCGCCGATCGATCGGACGACGAACGAGCCGCCCGAGCGCCACTTCGGCCAAGGCCAAGCTCGGCGCCGCAAGCACGAGCCCGACGATGTACGGACCTCCGACCTCCGCGAGCTGGGACAAGACCGGGACTTGGTGCACCGAAGCGGCGAAATACCAGGGAAACAGCAACGGATAGACCAGCTCGCTCGCCGAAAATGCCAAGAGAAAAACGAGAGTGCCCGGCCACCCGCGCTGACGCGCGCGGCCGTAGAGCCATCCGAAGAGCGCAATGCGTCCGCCCTGGTAGGCGCAGAGCACGGACATGAACAAAACGCAGACCGGCCCCGGAAATCCGCTGAACGTCTTCAGCATTCCGTAGAGCCAGTAAAAGCCCATCATGTTCATCGTGAAGCCGGCGATGGCTCCGATCTCCAGGCTTCGGCGAGCCGACTGGCCTTCGAGGGCGACGATCATCGGCGCAAGCGCGATGAGCGAGCACGGCCAGATGTCGGTCCCCGCGAAACCGAGGAAGTAGAGCGTGCCGGTGGCGAACGCGAGCAGGTAGGCAGCACGCCGCCCGACCACGCCCGCCGAGGGCACTGCCGGCGCAGCTACTCGGCGCGGCTCTTCGGGCCCGCCGGCGGGAAGCTCCGAGACCGCGGCCTCGACAGGGTCACTCACTGCGTTCGCTTGATGATGTGGAACCCGAACTCCGTTTCGACGATTCCCGATAGTTCACCCGCCCGGAGCCCGAAGGCGGCGTCAGAAAATGGCTTCACCATGGCCGAGCGCGTGAACGAGCCGAGGTCGCCGCCCTTGGACTTCGATCCGGGGTCCTCGGAATATTCGCCGGCGAGCGTTCCGAAGTCCGTTCCCTTTTGGGCCTTTTTCAAAACGTTTTCGGCGCGTTTTTTCGCCTGCTCTTTGCTGCGTGTGACGTTCGGAGCGGCGTTGCGGGCGCCCTTGTAGGCGATGAGAATGTGACTCGCCTGGGCCCGTTCTTCTTGCTTGGGCGGAGGAGCCTGCACCGGAACGACCGCCGGGGGCTGCGTGGGCGTGGGCGCCGGGGGCGCCGCCCGCGTCGGCTCGACCTCTCGCTCGGGGGGCGAAGTGAGCGACGAGCAGCCCGCCAAGAGGGCAAACGGGAGAACCAGAAATAGCCGATGGCGCATGGGGCGGGGGGAACCTACGTCCATCCCCCGTGACAAGCAAGCGGAGTAATCCAGCAACGCTGTCTCCAGTCTTGGCTTTCGGCAGATCACGATCAGCCGTAGCGGCTGTCATGGCCAAGTAAGGATTCGGCGAGGCCGGCGGCGCCACGCGACGAGCACGAACGGCCGCAAGGCCTTTGCCAGTCCGCTTTCCGGAGGAAAGTTGCGCCCGTCCGGTCAGCTCGAGTGGGGTTAAGAGTCGCTCCGATGATCGATCTGGCAGCGAAAATCTGCGGCGTTGGCGCTAAGCTAGCCGCCGCAGCCATGGCGCACATCCTCCATATCGAAGACGATCCCGGCAATCGACTGCTCGTTCGGAAATTGCTGCAAGCGGCGGGACACGTCGTCACCGACGCGGTCGACGGGCTAGAGGGCGTTCAGCTCGCGTGCGCCGAGCGGCCGGATCTGGTGCTGGTCGATCTGAATCTTCCCGGGCTCGACGGCTACGAGGTGACGTTGCGACTGCGCGGCGAAGAGTCGCTCCAGGGAGTGCCGATCGTGGCCATCACCGCCGAAGGCGATCGCGACACCAGTCTGGCCGTCGGATGCGACGGTTTTTTGCAGAAGCCGATCGATGCGCGCGAGTTCGCCGAGACGGTCGAAGGCTATTTGCGCGGACGACGCGAGCTTTCGTCGCCTGATCTCATGGGCGAACGGCTGCGCCAGCAGAGCCATCGCATCGTGGCGCACCTCGAAGAGAAGGTTGCCGAGCTGTCGCGTGCCAACGAGCGTCTGCTCGAGCTCGATCGCGCACGCAAAGAGTTCTACCGCAACATCTCCCACGAGCTGGCCACGCCGATGACGCCTATCGTCGGCTATCTGAAGCTGCTCGGCGACGAGGAGCTCGGCTCGATGAACACTGCGCAGATCAAGGCGCTCCGGGCGATGGACGACTGCGTGCGGCGGCTTCGCGCGCTCATCGACAACCTGCTCGACGTTTCCGGCCTCGAGACGGGCAGCATGCGGTTTTTGCACCGGGACTACGATTTCCTGGACACCACGCGCCGCGCCATCGCCCGCGTGGCCGACCGCATGGCCGAGCGGCGCATCACGCTGGTCGAGGAGCTGCCCCGCGGCCCGCTGCCGGCGTGGGGCGATTCCGAGCGGCTCTCGCGTGCCATGATCCAGCTTCTCGACAACGCGGCGAAGTTCACACCGGCGGGAGGCTACGTCGGCGTCCGCGTGCGCCACCGCCCGCAGGGCGAGTACGAGCTGTGCGTCGCCGACACGGGGCGCGGGATTGCTCCCGAGCGCATCGGGCGTCTTTTCGAGCCGTTCTATCAGGTCGACGGGTCGCCGACCCGGCAGCACGGTGGCGTCGGCGTGGGGCTCGCCATTGCGCGCCGCATCGCGCGCGGCCTCGGCGGCGACGTTCGTTTCGAGTCCCCTTCGCAAGAGGTCATGGAAGGCGTGCCTCTGCCCGGCACGGCGTTTTTCCTCACCGTCGCACCGCGCGCACCCGAAGTGATCGTCATGCAGAAGGACAATTGAGCCGGTGGGGCGCGTCTACCTCGATTGGAACGCAACGACTCCCCCGCATGCCGACGTCGTCGCGGCGATGCAGGAGACGGCTCGCTCGTCGTGGGGCAACCCGTCGAGCCTGCACCAAACGGGACGCGCCGCCAAAGCGCTGGTCGAGGGAGCGCGCGAAGCCTTGGCCGGGTTGCTCGGGTTCTCGCCGCGCGACGTGGTGTTCACCTCGGGGGGCACCGAGGCGAACAACCTAGGGGTGGTTCGCCCGTTCATGGGCGCCGAGGGCGAGATCGTCCACGGCACGCTCGTGACGAGCCGCCTCGAGCACCCTTCGGTGACGTCCGTCGCCGAGTGGCTGGCGCGTCAGGGTGTCCGCGTGATCTGGCTCGGCGTACCCTCGTCGGGCCGAATCGATCCCGCGGAGCTCGATCGCGTGCTCTCCGACATCGAGCCCGGCCCACGCCTGGTCGCCCTGCAGGCCGTCAATCACGAGACGGGTGTGATCCAGCCGGTCGCCGACGCGGTCACCTTCGTGCGACGCCACGACGCCGAGCTGCACGTCGACGCCGTACAGGCCGCGGGCCGGCTGTCACCCGACGCCTGGAACGGCGCCGATTCGGTGGCCGTCGCCGCCCACAAAATGCGCGGGCCGAAGGGGATCGGCGCGCTCGCCGTTCGCGCGGGCATCGCCGTGCGACCGTTGCTTCGAGGCGGCGCGCAGGAACGCGGCCTTCGGCCGGGCACCGTCGATCCGGTCGCGGCGACGGGCTTCGGCGTCGCCGCCCGCCGCGCAGAAAGCGGACCCGGGCGCTACCATCGACTCGCCTCGCTGCGAACCAGGCTCGAGGCCCGGCTCACGGTCCTCGGCGAGCGCACGTCGAGCCCTCCTTCGATCAACGGCACCGCTCCCCGCGCTCCGCACGTCACCAACCTTTCGTGGCCCGGATGGCCGGGCGACGAGCTGGTGGCGGCGCTCGATCTCGAAGGTGTGTCGGTGTCGGCGGGAAGCGCATGCGCGGCGGGGACGCCCGAACCCTCGCGGATCATCGCCGCCATGCTCGGCGAGGAGCGGGCACGGACGGCCGTGCGCGTCTCGCTCGGCGAAGAGACCACGGAACGAGACTTCGAGCAGGCACTTGTCGTGTTCGAACGCGTGCTTGTGCGTCATCCTTCGCGCGGCTGAGGGATCGCATGAGCTCGATGCGAGATCCATCGACGAGCACATCGAGGATGAACGCGTAACCCGGCGGGTTCACGCGTGTCCTGCCGGGTTCGACTGCTCGATGGCTCCGATCCACTGAATGGAAAACGACGCGCGCTTTTCCTCGCCGGATGTTCAGCAGCGGACGAAGATCAGAACGAGCTTGAGAGATGATGATCATCCGCTGGTCATCGTTGGAGAAATGCTCGTTACTTTCACGAAACGCGAGAGGACCTAACCTCGGCTGAATCCGGACCGCGGACGGACGTCTAATTTTCGTTGTTACTTTGCAAATGGAGCCGTCCGCGACGCGGCCGGCAATTTGACTGATTCGAACGAAACGTGAGATAGACCTGCTTCCGTTCGGCGGTACCGAGGGGCGGAAGGGAACACACATCGCGCGTCCGGAGTGCGCGCGACTTGCGTAGACCATAGCTAGGAGACGGACGATGACGAAGATCACTTGGGCGGCGGCATCCACCATCGCGGTATTGGCTTTTGCGTGTACGACGGAGGTCACGGACTCGGGCGCCGACGGCGGGACGTCGTCGAGCAGCAGCTCGAGCAGCGGGCAGGGTGGCGCATCAAGCTCGTCCTCGTCCACGGGCACGGCCGGATCGACCGGCTCGGGCACCGGCGGATCGGGCGGCGGCGAGATGTGCACGGCGAAATCCGACGACACGGCCTGCCGCACCTGTGCGCTCAAGGAGTGCCACGACGAGGTCTGCGCGTGCGAAGCCAACAGCGGCTGCGGCGCCAACGTCGGCGCCTTCTACACCTGCCTCAGCATGGCCTCGAACACGATCGAAGGTTGCCTCAATGATTTGCTGAAAGACGCAAACGCGGTCGACGGCGGCGGAACCGCCGCGAACGACCTCGCCGGCTGCATGATGGACACCTGCGACTCCATCTGCAAGGGCATGGACGGCGGCGTGCGCCGGCCCAAGCACTGAGCGCGGCTAAAGTTTCATCGCTTTTTTGAAGCGCTTCGCGTCGGCGAACATGTCGACGTTCGTGAAGACGTACATCGCTTCCTTGTGCTTGCCCTTCTTGGCGATCTCGGCCAAGCGCTCGATGGCCGGGTCTTCGTAACGGGATTTGTGCCCGGCGGGGCCCGGCAGGCGGTAGTAGGCGAATTGTACCTTCGACAAGCCGTGGGCCAACGGATCGCGTGCAGCGAGCGCTTGGGCGCTGGCGGCGATGTCGTCGCACTCGTCGGGATCCCAACCCGGGGCCGGCTCGAAAATGACCCGGCTGAACTTGCGACGCACGTTGACCAAGAAGTCGCTCACCGCGCTCTTGTTGGGGCGGGTCGGGGCGAATTCGGGCGGAGCGACGAAGACGGCGGTCGTGGCCTCGAGCTCCTTGGCGACGCTCGAGAGCATGCGCAGAGCCGTCTCGACGACCTTGCCGTCGCGGAAGCCCTCTTGTCCGACCTCGCGAGGGCCGAGCAGGGCGAACTGGAATCCCTCCGGCGCCTCGCGGCGCCAGCGGCGAATCGTGCCGGGTCCGGGGAGCGCGACGTGAGTCTCCTGGACCTCGACGAACATGAACTCGCGAAAGTATCTGGTGGCAGGTACGGGAAACCCAGCGCAGCCGACGGTAATCATCGTCGCCGGCACGGTACCACAAATCCGGCGGCGCGCTCGGTCACATCCCGTCGTCGGGAGCCTCGGGCTCGCCCAGGAGGCGCCGCGCAAGACGCCCACCGAGGCGCCGCGCTGCGGCTCGCGACGCGTCGTCGAGCCGCAACGCCTCGAGGCGCGCGTCGCCCTCCACTTGCATGACGTCGGCGGTTCGGACGTCGCCCGTGTCGCGCTCTTTCGCCCCGCCCGGCCCGCGCTCGATCCATCCGCGCGCGAGCACGCCGACGCGCGTGCCTCGAGCGAGCGGAGAAGCTGGTCCGCCGGGTACGATAGGAAGCGAGCCGACAGTCGTGCCGCGCGACCCGCCCGGCACCGCGCTGATGCCTTCGCTGGCGGCGTCGACGCGCAGCACTTCGATCACCACCCGGGGGTACCCTCCCCCTCCCCTGAGCGCGCCCGCCCGAGCGAGCTCCGCGCGCGCGCCTGCCTGCACTTCGGCCACGACCGCCGCGTCGGCGACGAGCGGCGACGCCCCTACGACGGCGAACCGCTCGTTCTCGCAGCCCGTCGCGTAGAGCGGCCGATAGCCGCACCCGCCGGCTCCGAGAAGCGCCACGACCAGAAAAAACGAGCTACGAATCACCCGACGAGGAAATTGACGATCTTTCCCGGAACGTAAAGAAACTTTTTGATCGGCTTGCCGCCCAGGTGATGCATGACGTTCGGCTCGGACTCGGCGGCCTGCTTCGCCTCTCGTTCGCTCGCGTCGGGGGCCAGCTTGATGCGGCCGCGCACGCGGCCGTTCACCTGAACCGCGATCTCGACGACTTCGTCGCGACAGAGCGCCTCGTCGTACGCCGGCCACGGCACCTTTGCGATGGAGGGCGCGTGGCCAAGGCGCTGCCAGAGCTCTTCACCGATGTGCGGCGCGAAGGGCGACAGCAGAAGCACCAGCGCCTCGACCCCAGCCCGCGGGGGCGGCGACTGCTCGGACAACTGGCGGACCAGGATCATCATTGCGCTCACCGCCGTGTTGAACCGCAGCTGCTCGATGTCGGCGGTCACTTTGCGAATGGTCTTGTGGACGAGCCGCTCGGTCTCCTTGTCCATCTCGGCGCCGAGCTGGCTGGTGGCCACCTGATAGACCCGATCCAAAAAGCGACGCACGCCCTGGATGCCGCTGGTCTGCCAAGGCTTGACCTGCTCGAGGGGCCCCATGAACATCTCGTAGAGACGCAGCGAATCGGCGCCGAACTCGCGAACTACGTCGTCCGGGTTGATGACGTTGCCGCGCTGCTTGGCCATCTTCTGACCGTCTTCGCCGAGGATGACGCCTTGGTGCACCAGGTGCAGGAACGGCTCCGGATCGGTAACGACGCCTTCGTCGAACAGCACCTTGTGCCAAAACCGCGCGTAGAACAGGTGCAGCACGCCGTGCTCGGCGCCGCCGACGTAGAGATCGATCGGCATCCAGTCGGCGTAGGTCTTCGGGTCGAAGATTCGATCCCGGTTCTCTGGGTCCAAAAACCGCAGGTAGTACCAGCACGAGCCTGCCCACTGGGGCATCGTGTTCGTCTCGCGCGCGTACCAGCGCCCGTCTTTCTGGAAGAAGCGCCAGTCGACTGCACGGGCCAAGGGTCCCTGCGGATCGCCGCTCGGTTTGAAGTCGTCGAGATCGGGGAGCAAGAGGGGCAGCTCTTGATCGTCGACGGCGATGGGCTGGTCGTAGCGAATGGTGTGGGCAGCGCCCTTGCGTGGGTCGCCGCCCGGCTCGGCCATCTCGACCGGGAAATAGATGGGGATGGGCTCGCCCCAGTAGCGCTGGCGGGAGAAGACCCAGTCGCGCAGTTTGTAGTTGACGCGCCGTTCGCCCTTGCCGAGGGCGATCAGCCGATCGGTGATGGCCACTTTGGCCTTCGACGACGCGATCCCGGAAAACTCCCCGGAGTGAAGCGTCGTGCCTTCGTCGGTGTAAGCGGCGTCGAACCGAGAATGCTCGCTACCGTCCTTGCTGATGACTTCGACGATGGGCAAGCCGTAGCGGCGCGCGAACTCGAAGTCGCGCTCGTCGTGGGCGGGAACGGCCATCACCGCGCCCGTTCCGTACGATGCGAGGACATAGTCGGCGATCCAGATCGGAACCTTTGCCCCGGTGAGCGGGTGGATGGCGAAAGCACCCGTGTCGACGCCCGTCTTCTCCTTGGCGAGCTCGGTGCGATCGAAGTCGCTCTTTCTGGCGGACGCTTCGACATACTGCTCGACTGCCGCTCGGTTCGGTGGGGTGACGAGCTTCGCGACGAAAGGATGTTCCGGCGCAAGCACCATGTACGTGCAGCCGAAGAGCGTGTCGGGCCGGGTGGTGAAGACCCGCAGGCTACCCGGGTGGCCGTCGATGCCGAAGTCGATTTCGGTACCCTCGCTGCGACCGACCCAGTTGATCTGCTTCTGCTTGGTGTCCGGCCAATTCAACCCTTCGAGGTCAGCAGCGAGACGATCCGCGTAGGCCGTGATCCGCAGCTGCCACTGGCGGAGGGGCAAGCGCACGACCGGATACCCTCCCCGCTCGCTTTTTCCGTCGATCACCTCTTCATTGGCTAGGACCGTCCCGAGCTCTTCGCACCAGTTGACCGGGATCTCGGACTGAAACGCGAGCCCACGGCGGAACAGGACCAAGAAGATCCACTGCGTGAACCGCACGTACGCCGGGTCGGTCGTATCGATCTCGCGCGACCAGTCGTAGGAGAAGCCGAGCATCTTGAGCTGGCGTTTGAACGTGGCGATGTTCTCGCGCGTCGTCTTGGCCGGGTGGGTCCCGGTCGCGATGGCGTGCTGCTCGGCGGGCAGTCCGAAGGCGTCCCACCCCATCGGGTGGAGCACGTCGATGCCGCGCATGCGGTAATAGCGCGAGACGATGTCCGTCGCGGTGTATCCTTCCGGGTGGCCGACGTGCAGACCCTTGCCCGACGGGTACGGAAACATGTCGAGCACGTACTTCTTCGGTCGGCCGGCGTGGCGCTCGGCGCGAAACGTCTGGTGCTCGTCCCAGTACCTTTGCCATACGGGTTCGATGGCGGCCGGGTCGTATCGATCGGACATGGTGCGTCGATCTAGCACAACCAGGCGAAACACAGCTCTCGCAACGCCGCGGTCAGCGGGGTTTTCGGTCGCGCTTTCGTTCGAGGCGGCGCTTTCGTCGGAGCTCGGCCTCGGGACTTTCGCCCGTGCCGCGCTCGACGACCTCGAGGGCGCGGAGCGGCGCCTTGGCGTGATGCTCGTAGAGCTTGGCCAGCTCGAGCCGCAGCGAGGGGTCGTCCACCGTCTCGACGAGCGAAGCGAAGTCGGCCAGCGCGCGGGCCTTGTCCCCACGCGCCTTCGCGATCTCGCCGCGCACGCGAACGGCATGCGGCCCGGCGCCGCGCTCGACCGCGCGCTCGGCGATCGTTCCGGCGAGCTCGAGCGAGCCGGCTCGCCGGACCGTGCGAGCGACGCCCGCCCAATCGACTGCCGGTAGGCCGGCGGCGACCGCGGGGTCGCCATAGCGCTCGATCGGCTCGCCGTAGAGTCCCACCAGCGCGGCCATCGCGACGATGTCCCATTCGTTGTGGTCGATCACCGCAGTCAGCGCCGACTCGTCGCCAGTTCGGAGAAAGTGCATGTAGCGCGAGCAGACCTCGCCTCCCGAGATGTCCGCGGTCCGCTCGAAGCCGAGCACCTGCGATTCGACGTTGCGCAAGGTGAGCTCGGTCAGCCGATGGCGGTGCACGCGGCGCGCGACGTGAACGAGGTCGAGGTGCGCGAGCGCGGGAAGGGCCGGCTGCCGCGCGAGCACCCTTCGCGCGGCAAGCAGCGGGACGTCGAACGACTTTCCGTTGTAAGTGACCAGCATCGAAGCGCGCTCGAGCCGCGCCGCGAGGCGTTCGAGCATGGGCGCCTCTTCGCCGAGGCGTCGGAGCAAGAGCTGCTCGACGACGAGGGCGCCGCTCGGCTCGAACCAAGCCAGGCCGATGAGAAACGGCACGGTGCCCGTTCCTCCCGAGAGGCCCGTCGTCTCCGTGTCCAGAAACAACGCCCGGCCTGGGTCGGCCGAGGCAAGGCCTGGGTCGAGCGCGAGCAAGGCGAGCATCCCCGCCGAGGCGTCTCTGCCTACATGCGCCGGCGCACGTCCCACCCGGTGCGCGATCGAAAGATGCTTGGTGCGCACGTAGAGAGGTCCGGACGAAGTTTCCGCGCGTGCGAAAGGTAGGTCTCCCTGCGCCGGATCCGCAGGCTCGCGAAGCGACGGTCCCGTGAGCGGCTGCGCGTCGCTCTTCGACAAAATCGCAGCAATCCGATCACGCAGCGCATCGAGTCTCGCTCGCGGATCGAGCGGCAGCGGTTCGTCGATCGGTGTTACTCGGCGCGGGCCTTCGGCCCCGCCTGCGATCGGTGTTACTCGGCGCGGGCCTTCGGCGTCTCCTGCGATCGGTGTTACTCGGCGCGGGCCTTCGGCGTCTCCTGCGTCGCGGGGCGATGACATTTGCGGAGAAGCGAACCGCACGCGCTCCAACTTCGCGCTCCACGACGACATGTCGGCGAGGGTAACCGAAATCGAGCTGGCACGCCTCGCGCAATAAGCCCCGTATCGCCGACGTGAAGGGGTCCGACACGACCCACCGATTTGGGGAACTGGAGGCGCTTACATGGAGATCGAAAGCAATCGGTTGCCTGAGGGTCCGCTGCCGCGAAGGCTCGCGGACCGCTACATGAGCATCGTCCGACGCCACGCTTATCGCCTGGCTCGGCGCCTGCCCTCGCACGTTCACGTCGAGGACTTGATGGGCGCCGGCTTCGTGGGGCTCGCGGACGCGCTCAACAAGTACGATCGTTCGGGCCCGGACCGGTTCGAAGCGTACGCCGATTGCCGAATCCGTGGCGCGATGCTCGACGAGCTGCGCTCGTACGACCCGCTGTCGCGCGATCTTCGCGACCTCAACAACAAGATCGTTTCGGCGGTGCGCAGCCTCACCGCCGAGCTGGGGCGGCCGCCGGAAGAGATCGAAATCGCCCAGAAGCTCGAGCTGCCGATCGCCGCTTTTCGCGAGCGTTTGGCGAAACTTTCGTTCGGCGGCCTCATCAGCCTGGACACGACGGGCGGTGAGGGAGTCGAGGGACTCGAGCTGAGCGACGACGCCAGCGAAGCGGCCGACACGCAGCTGCTGCGCACCGAGCGCCGCGAGCGCCTCACCGGCGCCGTGAGCCAGCTTCCCGAGCGCCTCCAGTCGCTGCTCAAGCTCTATTATGAACAGGATTTTACCCTCCGCGAGATCGGCGACATGCTCGGGGTGACCGAGTCGCGCGCCTGCCAGCTGCATGCCGAAGCCATCGTGCGGCTGCGCGCCGCGATCATGGCCGAGGACATCGAGAAAGAAGAGCTGGTCACCAGCGTCAATCGTATGCGCACCATCGAAGAAGCGCCCGAATCGACCAAGACCACCCGCCGCCGCGTCGGCTAATCCGCGCCGACCCGGGGGGGTCAAAAGAAACCTTTGTCGAGTCGCACGCAACCCATGGTCGCAACACTGGCCAGCTGATTAGCGCGACCGGACGGCGATAAGCTAAGGTGCGCCGATGGCCGGCGACGTAGGCTTCGTGCTCTTCGGGCTGACCGGCGGCTTTGCGTCGGGCAAGAGCTCGGTGGCCGCGCGCTGGCGTGCTCGGCGACTGCCGGTCATCGATGCCGACGACATTGCCCGTGAGGTGCTGGCGCTCGGCACCTCCGGCCTCGAGGAGGTCGTCAAGACGTTCGGCCCCGACGTGCTGCAAAAAGACGGCTCGCTCGACCGCAAGGGCCTCGGTGCCGTCGTCTTTCGCGATCCCGAGGCTCGCAAGAAGCTGGAGTCCATCACCCATCCCCGCATCGTGGCCGCTACCGTCCAGCGCGCCAGCGAGCTCGAAACCCAGGGCGAGCCCCTCGCCTGCTACGAGGCGAGCCTGTTGGTGGAGCGCGGCATGGCCGACCTCTTTCGCCCGCTCGTCGTCGTCGCCGCCGAGGAGCGGCGCCAGATCGCCTGGGCGCGGACGCGCGACGGCCTTGCGGAAGCCGAGGCCCGATCGCGGTTTTTGGCCCAGCTACCCCTTCGAGAGAAGCTCGCTGCCGCGGACTACGTCATCCAAAACGACAGCGACCTACCTGCGCTCTTCGCCCGCGCCGACGAGGTACTCGACGCCATCTGCGCTCGTTCGGGCGTCGATCCAGCGCGCTACCCCCGCCCCTGAGCCTTGACCCGCTCGACGGCGGCTTTGAGGGCATTCTCGAGCAAGCACGCGATGGTCATCGGCCCGACGCCGCCCGGCACGGGGGTGATGAAGCCGGCAGCTTCGCAGGCCTCGCCGAAAGCCACGTCCCCGGCAAGCTTGCCTTGTTCGTTGCGCGTCGTTCCCACGTCGATGACGACGGCGCCCGGCTTGATCCAGTCGCCGCGAACGAGCCCAGGACGGCCTACCGCCGCCACCAGCACGTCGGCTTGGCGGCAGAGATCGCCGAGCTCTCGGGTGCGCGAATGGGCCATGGTGACGGTCGCATGTTCGGCCAGGAGCAGCTGGGCCAGGGGCTTGCCGACGATGTTGCTGCGGCCGACCACGACCGCCCGCTTGCCGGCGAGCGCGGTACCCGTTTCGGCGATGAGGCGCATCACGCCGCGCGGCGTGGCCGACACCAGTTGGGGCCGGCCGAGGGCGAGGAGGCCGGCGTTGAGCGGATGTAGCCCATCGACGTCCTTGGCCGCCGCCACGCTGTCCAAAATCTCGGTTTCGGGCAGGCCCTTCGGCAGAGGCAGCTGGACCAGGAACCCGTCGACCTCGTCGTCGCGGTTGAGCCGTTCGATCGCCCCGAGGAGCTCGGCCGCGGTCGTGGTCGCGGGCAAGCGGTGCACTCGTCCGCGCATGCCGACCTCCGTCGCGGCTTTCTCTTTGTTGCGCACGTAGACCTGGGACGCGGGATCATCGCCGACGAGAATCACGTCGAGACCGGGCGCACGCCCGTGAGCTTCGCGAAATCTCGCAACGCCCGTCGCGACCTCGCTGCGAAGTTTCGCGGCGACCGCTTTTCCGTCGAGAACTTGTGCCGGCATGCCAGCGCTCTACCACAGTTACGACGCGGCGGGGGCCGCGGGAGGCAGCGCTTCGGGCGTGCGAACGGTGCCCGCGCGGCTCTTCAAATATCGATGCCCCGCAACCACCGCGCCCACCAGCGCGATGCCGATGAGCTGCGAGGTCGACAATCCGAACAGCCCGCCCCGGTCGTCGTCGCGCCAGAACTCGAGCACGAAGCGCGCGATCGCGTAGAGCGCGACGAACGCGAGAAACACCTGTCCGTCGTAGCGCTTTCGCGGATGCACGTAGAGAAGGCACACGATGGCGATCGCGAGCGACGCCGCCGACTCGTAGATCTGCGTCGGATGAACGGAAAGAGATTGCAGGTGCATGCTCGTGAGCTCGTGCGCCTTGAACTGCGATTCGCTCGCCGGACTGTTGCCCGGAAAGACGAGCCCGAGCACCGAATCGGTGCGAACGCCGAAGCAGCAACCGGCAAGGAGACAACCCATGCGTCCGAACGCGAGACCGACCGGGACGACGAACCCCGCCATGTCCGCAGCCCGCCAGTACGGAAATCGGTCGCGCTTCAAGAGGTACCACGACGCGAGCGCCGCTCCGATGAAGCCGCCGTAGTACGTGAAGCCTCCCGCCCAAAACTTCGCCCAGGCAAAGCAGTCAGCCGCCGCGGGGTGGCAGACCTGGTTCGCCGCGTCCCACACGCCGCCGTAGAATTTCGGATCCAGACACTCGGCCTTGGTCATCTGGTGCGAGACCAGCGACGGGTCGGTGCACATGTGCACGTACTCCATGAAATGCCCGTCGACGAAGACATGAAGGATGCGCGCCCCCGCGCCGCCGACGAGCAGCGTAAACAGGCCAAGGTCGACGATCACGTCCGGGTCTTCGCCGATGCGACGGGCCCAGACGACGCCCATCGTCGTGGCGAACATGAAACCGGAGACGAGAAGAAAGAAGTAGCTTGGAAACGAGATCTCGAAGAGGCGGAACAGCTCAGGCCGCATCGGGTTCTTTCTGTTTCGATTTGTTGCCGCTCGTCAGCATGTCGATGGCCATGAGCCCGACGCCGACGCAGATGGCGATGTCCGCCACGTTGAACGTGGGCCAGCTGTGGTCCTTGCCGGCCCACTTCATGTGGGCGTGGATGAAGTCGATCACGTGCGAGTAGCGAATGCGGTCGATGAGGTTGCCGAGCGCGCCTCCGAGGACGAGCGGAAGCCCCCATCGAAGCGCACGCTGACCCGGGGCGAGGCGACGGTACAGCGAAACGATGAACACGATGGCCAGGATCGAGACCAGCAAGAAGAACGGGCGGCGCACGTACTCGGGCGTGTCTTGCAGAAGGCCCCACGCGCCGCCGCGGTTTTTGGCGAGCACGAAATCGAGGTTGCCGCGGATGAGCTCCACTGGATGAAAGAAGGCGTCGGGGCCGTCGAGGCGGCGCTCGGCCCAGGCCTTCGTGCCGAGGTCGGCCGCCAGGGAAAGCGCCGAGACCACGGCGAGAAATACGTACGAGGGGCGATACGCCGGGGTCGCTTGCGGGGGCTCGAGCGTCGGGGGCTCGAGGACCGGGGGCTTGAACGACGGCTCGAGCGACGGCGTGGGCGGCGTGGACTCGATTTCGCTCATCGGGGGAGCCAGGTGCGTAGCATCACTTTGCTCTGCCAGCCGCGCCAATTTTTCCCTCTTGGCCGGGCACGGAACATTTGTTTAGTATAGGTGGATGCCCTCTTCTCCGTGGCGGATTTCCGAAGGAATCGACGGGGTCGTTTCGCGGTGGCTCGCGTCGGGGTACGTGCAGCCGTGTCTTGTGGCCGATCGCGGTTACGAGCCTGCCGAAGGCGCTTCGGCCGGCCTGCCCGAGATGCTCGACGAAAGGCTCGAGCGCGCGCTTCGGTCGCGAAACATCGGCTCGCTCTACACGCACCAGCGCGAGGCGTTCGACCTCGCCGCCGCGGGGCATCACTTCGTCGTGGCCACGCCGACGGCGAGCGGCAAAAGTCTCTGCTTCCACCTGCCCGTTTTGCAGGCGCTCGCGCGCGATGCGGACGCGCGTGCGCTGTATCTTTATCCGACCAAAGCCCTGTCGCGCGACCAGGAGGCGAGCCTCGGCGAGCTTCTCTCCGCGTCCGGGCTCGGGATTTCGCGCGTCGTTTACGACGGGGACACCCCGGGGGACGCGCGCCGCGCATCGCGCGAGTCGAGCCGCGTGCTCATGACCAATCCCGACATGCTGAGCGCGTCGATCCTCCCGCACCATACCAAGTGGGCCCGCCTCTTTCAGGGTCTCCGCTACGTCGTGCTCGACGAGCTCCACACCTACCGCGGCGTGTTCGGCTCGCACATGGCCCACGTCATCGCGCGCCTCGTGCGCGTGGCTCGGTTCCACGGCGCCCGCCCCACGTTCCTTTGCGCCACCGCCACCATCGGCAATCCGCGCGCGCATGCAGCGCGCTTGCTCGGCGTCGATCCGGCGGAAGTGGCGCTGATCGAGCGGTCCGGCGCGCCGCGCGGCAGCCGACGGGTTTTCTTGTTCAATCCGCCGGTCGTGAACGCCGAGCTCGGCATCCGCGCGAGCTACTTGAAGAGCGCGGTGATGCTCGCCGGGGACCTGGTCGACAATCGCGTCCCCACCATCGTCTTCGGGCCTTCGCGCAACTCGGTCGAGCTCATGCTCAAGTACCTCCGCGATCGGCTGGCCGGCATGCTTCCCGAAGAGGCGATCATGGCCTACCGCGGCGGCTACTTGCCGGAAAAACGGCGCCAGATCGAGAGCGACCTCAGGGAGGGAAAGATTCTCTGCGTCGTAGCCACGAGCGCGCTCGAGCTCGGCATCGACATCGGCTCGCTCGATGCGGTGGTCTGCGCCGGCTATCCCGGATCGGTCGCCGCGCTATGGCAGCGGTTCGGGCGCGCCGGCCGGCGGAGCGGACGAAGCGTGGCGGTGCTGGTCGCGTCGAGCGCGCCTGTCGATCAATACTTCGCGCGCGAGCCGGCGGTCTTGCTCGGAGCGTCGCCCGAAGAAGCGCGCATCGACGCGACCAACGTGGAGATCGTCCTCCAACATCTCAAGTGCGCGGCCTTCGAGCTGCCGTTCGCCACGCGCCCCGACGACGACAGCGCGCCGCCCGAGCCCTATGCCTGCCTCGGCGAAAGCGACACCGAGCAGGCGCTCCGTTTTCTCGGCCGTCATGGCGTGGTGCACGAATCGGCGGGGCGCTTCCACTGGTCGGCCGACGCGTATCCGGCCAATCACGTTTCGTTGCGCAGCGTGGGTTGGGACAACTTCGTCATCATCGACCGCGAAGCCGGCCGCGTGATCGCCGAGCTCGACTGGCGATCGACGCACACCATGCTGCACGAGCAAGCCATCTACCAGCACGAGGCCGAGCAGTACCAAGTGGAAAGGCTCGATTTCGAGAACCACAAGGCCTACGTGAAAAAGGTCCTTCCCGATTACTTCACGACGGCGATGGTGAGCCGCAAGGTCTCGATCATCGACGTCTCGCGATCGCGCACCGAGGGCGTGTGTACGCTCGCCTGGGGCGAGGTTTCGGTGGTCGAGAAAGTCACCGGCTACAAGAAGATCAAGTTTCACACCCACGAAAACGCCGGCTACGGGGACGTTCGGCTGCCCGACATGCAGATGCACACCACCTCGTTCTGGCTCACGGTGCCCGAAGCCGTGTTTGCCGATCTCGGGCGAGCTACGGCGATGGACGCATTGCTCGGCATCGGTCGAGCGCTCGAAACGGTCGCCACCGTGGCGCTCATGTGCGAGCCACGCGACATCGGGCAGGCGCTCGAGGCTCCCGCCTCGAGCGCCTCTTCACCGCAGGTCTTCCATCCGACGCTATTCTTGTTCGATCACATCCCAGGCGGCGTAGGCCTTGCCGAACGAATCTTCGAGCTCGCCGTCGAGTTGCTCTGGCGCACCGGGACGCTCGTGCGCGGTTGTCCCTGCGACGAGGGGTGTCCCGCGTGCGTCGGTCCGCCCGCGGCGCCGGCGCAACCAGGGCAGATGGGGCGAAAGCGGGCGTCGATGCAGCTGCTTTCGGCCATCGTGACCCGGGGCGGGACGACAGAGCACGGGGCGCGCGGAGGGAACGTGCGGTAAGACGGGGGGGCCGAACACGGGGCGCGCGGAGGGGACCTGCGATAGAAAAGGGTCGCCGGCTCAGCCGGCGACCCTGTGGTATCTTCCCCGCGTGTCGAAACGCTTCGCTTGCTGGGCTTTCACCTGCTGGGCGATGGCGGGCTGCATCACCGAGGGCCCACCCCTCACGTCGCGGCGGGTAAACGAAGACGACGCGGGAGGGCAACCTCCCATCGGCGTCAACCCCGGAGCGCCCGACGCCGCGCAGGAGCTCGTGACGCTCGATCCGCATGGGCTCATCGGCGTGAATCCGTCGCATGGCTCGTTCCGGGGCGGCCAGGCGCGCACCATCCGCGGCAACGGTTTCGGCGCAGGCCTGCGGGTCTGGTTCGGGCCGAACGAAGTACCGAGCGCCGACGTCCTTCCCGTCGATCCGGCTCGAGCTCAAGTCGTCGTACCGGCCGGGACGCCGGGGCCCGCCGACGTCAAGACGCAGATCGGAAACGACACGTCCACCGCTCGCGTGCTGATGGGCGGGTACGTCTACGAGGACTTTTACGCGGAGCCTTCCAGCGGCCCGACCTCCGGGGGCACGGTCATTCATCTTCACGGCGCCCAGACGACTTGGGGCAGCGGCACGTCGGTGACCATCGACGATCGTCCCTGCGATGCGGTCCAAGTCCTCTCCCCGATCGAGCTCACCTGCACCACGCCTCAAGGCACCGTCGGCGCTAAAAACGTGACCGTGACCACGCCGGACAAGGTCTCCGTGGTGCGGGAGGGTTTCAGCTACGCCGACAGCGACAACGGTTTTCGCGGCGGGCTGTTCGGCGGACCGCTCGGCTCCCATCTCAAAGTGCTGGCGCTCGACGCATACACCGGCGCGGCGATTCGCGGTGCGTACGTGCTCGCGGGCGACGACGTGGCGAGCGGCATTTCCAAAATGACCGATGCTTCGGGCGTCGTCGTCTTCGACGTGCCCGGGCTCGGACCGAAGCGCAGCGTGACCGTCGCCGCCAAATGCTACCAGCCGACCACCTTCATCGACGTACCGGTCGACTCGGTCACGGCCTATCTCGATCCGGTGCTCACGCCGGCCTGCGCTTCCGACGGCGACCCACCCTCGGTCGGAGGCCGCGGCATCGCCCTGTCCACGCTCTTCGGCGAGCTCGTGTGGGGAGGCCTCGACGGCGAATTCAAGAACGCCGCCTGGCGCAACATTCCCGCCCCGATCAAGCCGAGCGAGCAGCTGGCGGCGTACGTGTTCACGCTCTCGTACGATCCCAAAGAGCCCTTCACGCTGCCCGGGCCGCTCACCGCGGTGAGGCCCGATTCCCCGGGCCAAGTGGGCTACTCGTTCGCGCTGCAAACGCTCTTGGGCAACCTGACCTTGTACGCGCTCGCCGGGCTCGAAGATCGCACGGTCGATCCGCCCAGATTCACGGCCTACGCGATGGGGCTGGTGCGCGGCATCTCGGCCTCACCCGGTCAAGTGACGCAAGGCATCTACATTCCGATGAACACGCGGCTGGACCACGCCGTGACGCTCACGGCCAAGACGCCGGCCCCGAGCTCGCGCGGGCCGGACCGGGCCGACTTCTCGGTCGCCATCGAGGTCGACCGCGGCGGATACGCCATCTTGCCATCGGGCCGTCAGTCGTGGGTCCTCCCTGTCGATCGGTCGCTTTCGTTCGTCGGGCTCCCCGCGCTCGGGGGGGCGCTGGCCGGAGCGCGATACGTCGCCGGCGCGCTCTCGGGAACGGGGCCGCTCTTGACCGCGCCGCTCTCCGACGTCGGCTTTTTCGCGAGCACCAGCGAATCGATCACGCTCGACACGTTCGTTCCGGTGCCGGCGCTTTCGTACCCGCCTTACGGCGGCGCATGGGACGGGCAGCATCTTTCGTACAGCTTCGACCTTTCGGGCAACCCGGTCGATCTATCGGTGATGCAGATCCAGAGCGGCGGAGGCCTGGTGACCTGGTTGGTCGCCGCGCCGGGCGGCACGCGCAGCGTCACCCTTCCCGATCTCGGATCGGTGTTTCCGCAAGGCACGCTCATGAGCGGTCCGGTGACCGTGAACTTGTTCGGCGCGCACATCGTCGGCTTCGACTACGGCTCGCTGCGCTACCGTCAGCTCGACCCCCGCGGGTTCGACGCCTACTCGCTCGACATCTTCCCCGCCCGCTATCGCTAAAACCGATGCGACGTCTCGCACCCCTTCTCTTCGTGCTCGCGTCTTGTCAGTTCGACAAAGCGGACCGTTGGCTGGGAGCGAGCGTCGGTCCCGCCGCGGCGTGCACCGCAGGCTCGCTCCGCTGCAACGGAGCGCTCGAGCGGTGTGACGACCAGGGCGCCGGGTGGACGGTCGTCGACGATTGTCCGAGCCAAGGGCTCATCTGCAGCGCCAAGCTCTCCAAGTGCGCACGCTGCGAGCCGTCCATTTCGCGCTGCGACGGCGAAACGGTCAAGACGTGCGCGGCCGACGGCTCCGGCGAGATTTCCGGCGACACCTGCGATACCTCGCAGGGGATCGCCTGCCGCGAAGGAAGTTGCCGAGCCCTCTGCAACTACGCCCGCGTGGTCAAGAGCAACGTCGGCTGCGAGTACTGGGCCGCCGATCTCGACAACGCGATGGTCGGGGTCACCCTCAACGCCGCCGCACAGCAGTACGCCATCGTGGTGTCGAATCCGCAGCCGGACATCGCCGCCCACGTCACCATCGAGCAAGACGATAGTCTTCCCGGCGAGCCGCCGATGGCTCGCGTGGTCGCCGAGAGCACCATCCTGCCGCTCAACTTGGACACGTTCAAGCTCGGGCCGCGAGAAGTCGACGGGAGCCCCGACGGCGAGTTCAACACCGGCACCGGCACGGCGCTCACGCGGCACGCGTATCGGATCAAGAGCCAAATTCCCATCGTTGCCTATCAGTTCAATCCGCTCGAGAACGTCAACGTATTCTCGAACGATGCATCGTTGCTGAAGCCCGTCGAAGCGCTCACCTACGAGCCCGGCAAGCTCGGGCAGGCCTACGTGGTGCTCGGCTGGCCGCAAACCATCGCCCACACCGACGATCCACGCACGAACTTCGATCCCCAGAATCCCACCGATCTGCGCGGTTTTCTCACGCTGATCGGCACCCGCGCCGAAACGCACGTCAGGGTGACCACGACGACTCGCGTGATCCCGGGCGGGCCCGTCGCCCAAACGGAGCCCGGGGGCACCGTCGAGGCGACCCTCCAACCTTTCGACGTGTTGAACCTCGAGACGGGAGGCTTCAACGCGGACTTCACCAGCTCGACCATCGACGCCGATCAACCGATCGTCGTCTTTTCCGGCAGCGAGGCGTCGGACGCTCCCTACTTCGACGACCTGATCCACCGCTTCTGCTGCGCCGATCACCTCGAGCAGCAGCTCGATCCCATCCGAACGGCCGGCAAGAACTTCGTGTTGGCGCACACGCCGAGTCGCACCCAGGCCGTGAAGGCCGCCGGCGCCAACATCGGAGTCGTGCCCGAGCCCGAGTTTTTCCGCATCATGGCGGTATCCGAAATGGGCGCCAACGTCACGACGTCGATGGCGCCTCCCAACGATCGCTTCCGGCTCGACGGCAAGGGGGACTTTCACGACATCGCGACCTTCGAGGACGTGACCTTGAGTTCCGACGGTCCGGTGATGGTCGGCGACGTCCACCCGAGCCAAGAAGCGGCGTTCATTCCGCGCGGGCTTCCGGGAGGGGACCCGAGCTTCGTCATCATGCCGCCCATCGAGCAGTATCGCGCCGACTACATCTTTCTCACTCCGGACAAATACGTGTTCGACTTCGTGGTCATCATCGCGCGGCCCGGCGCGTCGGTGGCGCTCGACGGCCAGCTCATCGACGACAAGCGGTGCGAAGTGGCGCACGCCGGAGACTTCGACGTCTTTCGATGCCAGCTCAGCTTTCCACGAATCGACTCGACGCTACCCAACAACCCAGTCCTGCCCGGCGAGCAGAACGACGGCGTGCACCGCGTCGTCAGCAACAGCGCCGTCGGCGTGCTCGTCGTCGGCTGGGATTCTTTCGTGAGTTACGGGTATGCCGCGGGAACTCAGCTGGAGGAGATCAATATCATCAGGTAGGAGTCGCCATAGCAGCCTGAGCCCTTCGGATGAACCCCCGACGGCTGCTCCTGCAGGCTGTAGCCTGCTGACGCCTTTTGACCGCACCCAGCCAGTCTGCCGATGCCACCCGAGAGGGGTGGGCATGGTCGGTTCCGTTGGCGATTGGGGCCCCGGCCCCAATCGCATTCGTCACCCGATTTCCGCTTCAAGATGAGGCTGCGACGTTCGGACGATCCGCTCGGGCGAGCGCTCCGACTAGCCCTCAGGTCTCCGTCCTGGGCTCCAATCGGCGATCTTGTCGGTGCGCGTTTCGAGAAAGCGCGCGAGGCGATGGAAGTCGGAGCCCGGGCGGATGTACCGAATGTCCGTCTTCAGGTTGTCGGGGTTGATGAGATCCTTGAACGGCACGTACGTGAGATCGAGCTGCCCGCCCGCGCTCACCATGTAGCCGTCGAGATTCTCCTCGACCAGGGCTCGGTACGCTCCGATGCCGAGCTGGCTTCCGAGCATCACGTCGAACGCGTGGGGCGGCGAGCAACGCGATTCGTAGCCGAGCTGAACGCTGGTCAGCTTTTTGCGCCGGCCGGTGCGTGCGTGGTAACGGTCGGCCACCATCTGGCTGACGAGTCGCCCCAGGTTGATGCGGCCGAGCGACAAATGGCCGTGCTCGTCGCGCGGCAAATTGTTGAGGAAGGAATCGGGCAAGAGCTCCGAGAGCCCCTCGGCGATGACCACCGTGCCGTAATGCTTGTCGCGCCGCTCGCGGGTGACGATGAGATTGACGATCTTGTCGACCAGCGCGTCGACGTTGAGCTTGCGCTCCTTCTTGACGTTACCCTGCTCGTCCTTCGTCTCTTCCCAGAGGCCGAGCGTCTCGTCCACGTCTTCGAGGGCGATGACCAAGTTCGCTTCGCCGGCGATGCCCACGCCGTAGGAGAGCCATCCCGCCTTGCGTCCCATGGTCTCGACGATGAAGTAGCTGCCCGTGGCCAAGGCATCGGCCCGAAGGTTCTGCACCTCTTTGGCCATCACGTCGACCGCCGTGAAGAAGCCGAACGTGAAGTCGATGCCCTTGTAGTCGTTGTCGATCGTCTTCGGCAGATGGACCACGTGGAAGCGCCGGGCCTCCTTGGGAAGCTTGCGCTGGAACATGTGCAGAAAATTCGCCGTCTTCAGCGTGTCGTCGCCGCCGATCGAAATGAGGGCGTCGATTTCGAGATCCGCCAACGCATCGTAGACGTTGCGCAGGCGCGTCGTCTTCTGAGGATCGTCGAGATCGGCCTCGGTCTCGATCCCCTTGCCCGGGTTGGCGCGAGCCGTGCCGATGATGATGCCGCGGCTGTTGCGCAAGCCTCGCAGGTCTCGCTCGGTGAGCACGCGGTAGTGCGTGTCCGGCAAGAGCCGATGGGTGACAGCGTCGTAGTCCTGGAGGTTCGAGTAGCCGTGGAAGAATCCGACTACTTCGCGGTCGTCTTCCAGAAACGAGATCGCCGCCGCCGAGATGACGGCATTGGCCGCGGGAGCGGGGCCACCGGAGAAAATGATGCCCACGCGACGGATGTGGTCCCCCTTCTTCTCGCTCTCGGGATTCGTTGCCATTTTGCTCGAATTTCCACCTTCCTGACGGTCTAGGACCTTTGCATCCCGTAGTTTCGGCTGTCAACCACGGAAAACCGAGGCATGATCGCGCTCATGTCCACCGAACGATATCTGGTTCTCTCCGCACTCGGCCCCGATCGGCCGGGGCTCGTCGCCGAAGTCACCGACTACCTCGCCGAGCGAGGCGTCAACGTCGAGGACAGCCGAATGGCCGTGCTCGGCGCCGAATTCGGCATCCTCGTTTTGGTGAGTGGCACCGAAGCAGAGCTCGCGCGCGTCGCGTCCGACACGGCAGCTCTCGAGGCGAAGACGAAGCTCGGGGTTCTGGTGCGTCGAACCAAGAGCCCCGAAGATCATCGGCGTGCGGCGGTCATGCCCTGCGTGGTCAGCGCCGAAGCGCTCGATCACGAGGGCATCGTTCGCGCGGTGGCCGTCGAAATTTCGCGCCTGGGCATCAACATCGTGTCGCTGGAAACATCCGCGTACAACGCGCCGGTCACCGGATCCCCGCTGTTTCGGCTGGAGGCCCACATCGACCTTCCGGAGGGCGTATCGCTGGCCCAATTCCGTCGTCATTTGGACGAGGTTGCGCAGCGCGAAAATTTGGAGCTCGACGTGCGTTCGCTCGCCCGCGGAACGTGAGCGTCATTTATTACTAACAGCCGCTCGGCAGTGCTGATATTGTCTTCAATGCCCATGCGGCAAGGGGACCGAGCCGAGATCCTTCGTTGTGGTGTGCAGGAGCGTCTCGAGTCCGAGCTGGCTGCCGCGCTCCGTCGCAGGCTGCCGTCGGAGCCGAAGTTGGCGGGAGCCCTGCGGGCGTTGTTTCCGCTGAGCGCGGCGGTGCGGGCGATGGCGCTCGAAGCGGCACTCGTCCTCTACCGGCGCGGATCGTTCGATCGAGAGCTCTACGCGAGCGCCGTGCGTTCGCTATCCGAAGCCGGCGACAAGCGGGCCACGCAAGTCCTGAAGAGCGCGCTGGCGACGGACGAGGGCGGCGGCGTAGCAACGCTTTCGGCCGCGTGTTTTTCGCGCGACCCGTCGCTCGCGGCGCCGCTGGCCAAGCTCGCAGCTTGCCGTCACGCGCACCTCGCGTTCAGCGCCGAAGTCGCTCGGCTCGCGCGAGGCGAATCGAACGGCGCGCATCTTTCTGCGCTCGCGCCCAAGATCAAAGAGAGCCACCGCATCGCCTTGTGCATCGAGCTGTTCTTGCCGCTCACGCGCATTCCTCCCCTCCCGCGGCAGATCGGTCCCGCCCTCGGCGTTTTGCGGGACGCCGAGCGCCACCTCGGCCGTTGGCTCGTGCTCGCCGAAGTCGCGGCGCGCGCCGACGATCCGAGCCCTTTGGCCGAGGCTCGTCGCAAGGCGACCAACGGTCCGCAGAGCTCGCGCGCCGCATGGTCGCTCGTTGCATGGGCGCTCGAGCCGGACGCGCCCACCCCGGTCACGCGTCCTACCGTCGAGCTCGTAGCCAGGTTGTCCGATCGACCGAGCGCCGATCGCGACACAACGTTCTTGTTCCGGCTCGCGGCGGCCAAAGCTCCCGCGGCCCGTCCCATGCTCGAAGGCCTCGCCAAAGCCACGCCCCTCGCCGACGAGGTTGCCATTCGCGCCGCGATGCATCTCGCGCGCGATCACGGAAAAGCCGATCTTCGCCGAGCCATTGGCGAAGTGGCGTCGGGCAAGCGCGACGAAGTGCGCGGCGTGGCCGCCGCCGCGCTATGGGATCTCGGCGAGCACCGCGCATCGCAAGACGCGGCCGAGCACGCCATCGCCTCGCGATCGATCAGCTCGATGACCTGGGGCGCCCTGGTACACGCGGCCTCGAGCGGAAAGTTCTCTCCTCCGGCCGTTCTGTCCGAGCCGACCTTTCGGCGGGTGCAATGGGGATGGGTCGAGTAGCGCGCCTCGCGCTCGTCGCGGCATTCGCGGCGCTCGCCGGCCCCGCCGGCGCCGATCCGGTGAGTGTGGTGGCGCTCGACGCGTGGGGCAAAAGCCTCGACATGCGACGCTCCAATGCCTCCATCGAACGAAACCCGCCCGAGCGCGCGGCCGACGCCGGGAGCATGCCGGCCGATCCCGATGCGCTTCGTTTCGTGCTCGGGGGACGCCGGGGTGAGCTGCCGAGCGGCATCACGATCGTCGCCTACGACGTCGCAGGAGCCGAAATCGATCGGCTGGACGTCGATCTCACCGACGCGCCCTGCCCGGCCGGGCTCGGTCCGAATTGCCGCGCCACGCCGCTCGTTCGCTCGGTCGCCGACGACATCGATCGCTTGCACCCGCTGGTCAAGGATCGATCGGTTCGCGCCGACGTCGGAGGCAAGCTTTCGCTCGTTGCCGGCGGACGCGCGCTCTCGTCCATCCGCGTCGGCGGGCCGCGCATGACCCCGGTCGGGCCGATCGCTCGGCTGCGCGGCAGTTTGAAGCTGATCGTCGTGCGCGAGCGCCCGAAAGGGCCGGTCCCGTTCGGCGCGGACGAGGCGGGGGCCAAGGCGCTGGCTCGCCGACAGCTCGGGTTGGCAAACGCGCTCTGGGGGCAGTGTGGAATCAGCTTCGGCCCCGAAGCCGAGGCCGACGTGCGCATCGTCGATCCCCCGCCGACCTACCTGGTGGCCATGGGGTGCGATGCGGGCCTACCGGCGAGCGGCGGTGAAGTCCGACTGCGAATCGACGGGCACGAGGTGCGGGCCGAGCTGAAAGCGAAGATGACGCCTCGAGCGGCTGCGCGCGTCGTGGCTCGAGCGATCGAGCAGGCCGGATTCTCCCCGCGCGTTTCCGAAAATGCGCGCATCGAGCCGGGCGCCGATCGGACGGCCGACGTGGTCGTGCGACGGCGCGACGGCCAGTTCGCCATCGTCGAGCGGCCCTCCGACGGCGTCGCCACGAGCGACCCGACGATGACCGTCTGCCTCGGGGGCGTGGACCTTTCCGACGGCCTCGACCACTTCGTCGACGTCGATGCCCCGGCAGGCACCGTCGAAGAGCGAGCGCTGGTGAAGGCTTTCGACGACGGCGATCCGTCGACGATCAAAGTATTCATGGTGCCCGCGTTCGCCGGCGGCGGACGCATCGGCGAATCGTTCATCTATGCCGATCGATCCAGCGTTCGGAACGTGGTCATCGAAGACCGTGCCGGCGTTCGCGCCGATCGGGCCTCGTTCGCGCTGGCCCACGAGCTCGGCCACATCCTGCTCGACATGCCCGGTCATCCCGACGACTACGGCGTCGACCTTCCGACGTTGCTCATGGATTCGGACGCGGCCGACCCTTCCGCGTTCGGCCCCCGCCGCCTCACGCTCGCCGAGTGCGCGCGCGCCGTTCGTCAGAGCGGGCCCCGCGCTCCGGTACCGCTCTTGTCGGCCTGGCCGCTCCCTCCGCCGTGACCCCCGAAAAGCCGGTGGAGTGCTCACGCGGGCGGGATTCGGCAACTCATCATCGCATGGCAGCGTCGTTGCGGTTGGCTCTTTGCCTTTTGGCCTGTTCGCTCGCCGCTTGCGGCGGCAAACACACCGGAACGGGCGGCGACCCGTCGGGACCGGACGGAGGAGGGAGTCCGGTCATGAACCCGAACAGCCCCGCGCCCGGCTGCGCGGAAGTTTGCGCCCACATCGTGGGTTCCTGCGCTCCGGGCGCCAACACCGACATGTGCCGCGGCGAATGTGAGACGTCGATCGCCGGCTTTGCGGCGTGTCCCCACGAGCTCGACGCCTACATGAGGTGCATGGTCCAGGCCCACGTCGAGTGCAAGCCAGGCGAGGTCACCGTCGACGACTGCAGCACCGAACGCTCGAACCTCGAGTGGTGCCAGCACTAGGTCAGCGCGCTCACACGCTCAAAATTCCGCCGCAGATCGCATCCAGCAGCGAATCGAAGCGCGCACGGTCGAACTTCGCGCCCGAGCTCAGCCAGTCGACGTGCTCGTCGGAGCGGCGGCTGCCTGCGAAGTGCCCGACCACATCGAGATGATCCCCCTGCCCCGCCCAAATCAGCTTGCCCCATAGCTGCGATCGGAAAGGAACGATGCCGTCGTTGGCGAGCGGCGGCGGCACCTGGCCGAGTCGATCGATGAGAATGCGGTTCCAGTCCGTGCTCGTCGGCTCGCACGGATACATGCGGTGCTGCATCGCCGTGAGCTGGTAGAGCGTCGTGAAAATCGTCGCCGATGGGCTGGTCCACGGCGACGCCAGCGAACGCGCCCAGTGCCGGACGCCCGGTGCCGGGGCGAACGAGGCCGTCGATTGGTAACGCACGGCCGGGTTGTCCTCGACGCTCAGGCAGAACAGCTCCATCGACTCCGGCGACAGCTGGATGATCCCGCCCTGGTCGTCGCGAAGACCGGCCAGGTAGCCGCGCAAGTCGCGGCTCGACGCGTCGTCGAGCGCTCGCACGATGGTTTCGGTGATGCGATCGAGCAGCTTGACCTCGAGGCCGAACGCCCTGTCGATCCGGCCGAATGCGGCGACCAGCGACGAGGTGATGGCCAGCGGCGGCGCGCCGAACTTGAGGGCGGTGACCGTCAGCGCCGAGAGCACGTAGAGGAGGCGCTGGCCTGACACCGTGGCGAAGAAACTGGCGAGAGGAGTGCCGTAGTGCGGCGTGTTCATGCAGGTGACGGTGCGGATCTGCTCACGCAGCTTCGGCACGCGGTCGTCGCCGAGCATGGCCGAGGCGCAGGTCACGAGCCGCGCGTCGAGCCCGCCGGTCGAGTGGCCGATCAGGTGAATGTCGTCCTCCGGCTGCGCCGTCCGCACCATCTCCGAAATCAGAGCGAGCGCGCGCCTGCGGATGGATGCCGTGGGCGCAGCCTCGACCAGGTGAATCCGCACCCTGCGCCCCGCGTCGGCGAAACGGCGCTCGACCCCACGCTCGAGGTGGCGAAAGTAAGCATACGCGCCAATCTGGTTGAAGCCGAAGAGACCTGGCGACAGGTAGATCCGATAGAGAGCCATCGACCAATCGCCCTACTATACTTCGGGCGTGACGCGCATCCGCTACAGCGAAGAAGAGGGCAAGCGCCCGGCGGACGTCCCGAGCGAGGCCGTGGTCACCGTGCTCCGCGTGCCCCCCGAATCGGCGGGAATGCGGCTCGATCGCTTCGTGCAGACCCAGCTCAAGCGGACGAGCCGAACCCGTACCCAGGCCATCGTGCGACGCAGCGCCTTCGATGCCGACGGGCGGCGCCTGCGGGCCAACGATCGCGTCTTCGCCGAGCAGCGCGTCCTTCTCTGGCGCGAGCCGTGGGACGAGATCCCGGTGCCTACCGATTTGCCGGTTCTCTACGAGGACGAGCATCTTTTCGCGATCGCCAAACCCGCCGGCGTTCCGGTCCATCCGACCGCGCGCTACCACCGCAATACGGTGGTGAAGCTGCTCGCCGAAACGCGCGGCGAGCACACGTTCACCTTGGCCCATCGGCTCGACCGCGAGACGAGCGGCGTGCTCCTCTTGGCGAAGTCGCGCGAAGCGGATCGGCGCATCAAAAAGCAGCTCGAAGAGCGCGTCACCGTAGAAAAGCGATACCTGGCCATCACCTGGGGCGCCCCGGGCGAAGACGAGCTGCGCGTCGATCTGCCCCTCGAGCTCGATACTTCGTCGCGGCTCAGGGTGCGGATGCGCGTAGCGAGCTCGGGGCAGGGTCTTTCCGCCGCTACCCGGTTTCGGGTTCTCGCGCGCACGCCGTCCCATGGCCGCGCGTATGCGTTCCTCCGGTGCGATCTCGAAACGGGACGTCAGCACCAGATCCGCGTTCATCTGGCCGCCCTCGGATGCCCCATCGTCGGCGACAAGCTCTACGGACCCGATCCCCAGCTCTTCGCCCGAGGCGCCGATCAGACGCTCACCGAGGAAGATCAAGAGCTGCTCGAGCTGGAGCGCCACGCGCTTCATGCCGAGCGTCTGGCCTTCGATCATCCGATGAGCGGCGAGCGCGTCGCCGTCGAAGCGCCATTGCCGGCCGATCTTCGGGAATTCTGGACGCGCGTCTCTGGGGAGCCGCCGCCAGCGAGCTCGTGAACTACCGCGCGCGCACCGGGCCCGCGAGGCCAGGCCATGGATCGCCGACCTGACCGCGCTGGCGCAGCCATGCGTCGACGAGCACGAGCGCCGCAGATGCCTCGACGATCGGGACGGCCCGCGGCAAGACACAGGGATCGTGGCGCCCCTTGGCGCGCAGCTCGACGTTGTTGCCGGCGTCGTCGGCGCTCGGCTGGGGACGCAGAACGGTGGCCGTCGGTTTGAAGACGAGCCGCACGTCGATGGGCATGCCGTTGGAGATGCCGCCCTGAATCCCGCCCGAGCGATTGGTCAGCGTGGCCATGTGGGGTGCGCTGGCCCCCGGCTGCCATTCGAAAATGTCGTTGTGCTCGAGTCCGGTCTGGTCCGGGCCCGCGAACCCGGACCCGATTTCGACGCCTTTGCAGGCCGGCAAGCTCATGAATGCCTGCGCCAGAACCGCATCGAGCTTGTCGAAGACCGGCTCTCCGAGACCCGGCGGCAGACCCTCGACGTAGATGCGCACGTAGCCGCCGAGGCTGTCGCCTTGTTTCTTCGCCGCCAAAATCGCCGTCTCCATCGCTTCGGCCGAGGCGGGGTGCGGACAGCGCGTCGGGTGGGCGTCGACCGCGTCGCGCGTGACCTGGGCCGGATCGATGTGCGGCCGCGCGTCGATGTCGTGGACGCGTTCGACCCACGCCCGCAGGTGAAGATTCGGAAAGCGCGCTTTCAGAAGCTGCTCGGCCACGGCGCCCGCGGCCACGCGCCCGACGGTCTCGCGCGCCGAAGCCCGACCGCCCCCTTGCCAGGCGCGAATTCCGTACTTCGCGTCGTAGGTAAAGTCGGCATGACTCGGACGATAGATGTGGTGCCACTCGTCGTAGGCCGACGAGCGTGCGTCCTGGTTTCTGACCAGCATGCAGATCGGCGAGCCGAGCGTCTTTTGCGTCTCCTGGTCGATGCCCGACAAGACTTCGATCGCGTCCGCCTCGTCGCGCGCGGTCGTGAGCTTGCTCTGACCCGGCTTGCGACGCGCCAAGAACGCCTGAACGTGGGCCAGATCGAGCGGATGGCCGGGCGGACAGCCGTCGATGACGCAGCCGACCGCGACCCCGTGGCTTTCGCCGAAGGTCGTGACCCGAAAACTGTGCCCGAAGGTGTTCCCAGACATCCCGATTCGTCAGTTTTCGCACCCCGGCCGGGCGGCGGCCAGGATTCTCGTCACAAACCGCGCGGGACGTCGTCGAGGTCGACCTGGGCGAGGGCGAAGCGGATGAGCGCGCTGCGGTTGGCCTTGGTGAGCCCGCGCGCCTTCAGCTTGTCCACCATCTCGTCGAGCTGCGCCAAGTCGCGCGTGTACATCGAGATGCAGATGACCTTGTAGTGCGAGGGTTTGTCCGATGCTCCGGCAATGAGCTTCGGACGCCGCTCGTCGGCGCCCTCTTGAGGCGCATAGAATTTTCCCGAGAGCACGCTCTCGACTTCGTCGCGATCCAGCACGGCGCTGGCTCGTCGCGCCCCATCCATCGGAATCATGTTTGGCTCCTTCTCATCTTGGCTACGCACTCTTGACGGTCTCGATTTCGGTCGTTGTAACGTTGTCGCGCCGCCCTTCGCGCGGCAGCTCGAGCAGGCGGCCGACGACGTGCAGGTAGTCGTCGGCGGCCGGGGACCCGGCGGCGTATTCGAAGATGGTCCGCCCCTGTGAGGGCGCCTCTTTGACCTTCATCGCCGCTCGAATCGGCGAAAGACACCGTTCGGCGAAGTGGTCACGCATCGTGGCGAGCGCCTCGCGGCAGATGCGGGCGCGCGAGTCGTAAAACGTCGGCAAAACGCCCCAGATCTGCACCGGATGGTGAAGGAGCTGGTTGACGTTTTTGACGGTTCGAATGACCTGCCGCACCCCGACGAGCGACAGGTAGTCGCAAGCGACTGGAACGAGCACGCCATCGGCGAAGACGAGCGCATTCTGGTTCATGAGCGACAAGCTCGGCGAGCAGTCGAGAACGATGAAATCGTACGATGCGCGCGCCCCTTCGAGCCGACGCGCCAGGACACGGTCGCGGTTCTGCCGACCGGCCAGGTAGAGCTCGGCGGCGGCGAGCGATTCGTTGGATGCAATGAGGTCGAGTCCGTCGCGCACCGGCACCGCCGCGTCCGACGGGGCGAGACCCATTACGACGACGTGATAGAGCGAACGTTCGGCCTTGAGGTTGAACGAAACTCCGACATTGCCCTGGGCATCGGTGTCCACGAGGAGCACGCGCTTGCCACGCATGGCGAGGCCCGCGGCCACGCTGACCGAAGTGGTCGTCTTTCCCGTCCCCCCCTTGTGATTGAAGACGGCAATGACGCTTGCACCGCCGATGCGTGACGCAGACGCCACGGTCGGCGGGTGCGGCACGGGAGCCTCAGGCGTTCTTGGTAGCGCCGAGGGAGGGGGGCTCGCGACGCGCGCAGGTGCCGGGATTTCGGCATCGGCGATCTGGCCGAGGCGTGCGCCGCTCGCCTCGCGGACGAGCTGCGTACGACATTGCATCGAGCAGGCGTAGCGGCGCCGCCCAGACAGGTAAAATACGCTGGAAACGAGCTCGATTTGGAATTTCTTGGCGCACGCGTCGCAGGTCGCCATCCCCTCGGCGCCCGCGCCCTGGCTGCCCTTCAAGCACTCCTGCGAGCAGTAGAACGAGAACCCCCCTCCCGTTTCCTCCATTTGGTAGCGAAATTGAGGCTCGAAAGGAGAACCACAGACGCTGCAGGTTTCGGAAATGGAGGGCATCTTCGCTCCTCACTTCGCCATCGCGAAGCAATTATTTAGCCAACCCGAGATGTCATGGTTCCCCTAGCCGGGCCAAGTTTTCGCTCGTTGACTCGGTCCGGAAACATCTCGAGGCTCGTCGTGCGAAGAGGGGCCGGCGACTCTTGCAAACATTGATGACATCGCCATACATTCCCGATCCAACGACGATGAATTCAAATGAAAGCGAGGGGGGCAGATCAACCGTTTTGCAGGGCCAGAGCTTCGGGCCGAACGTCGAAGCCCAGCACGGCGGCACGGGACGCACCGGCCAGCGCAAGACATCGCGCCCGCTCGAGCCGAGCTTGCCGCTCTACATCGCGCTGCGTTCCTCGCGCGCGCGCGGCAAATGGTCGCTCCAGCGGCCGGCCACCGAGGCGCGCATTCAAGAGATGTTGCGCGAGCTCGCGCAGCGCCATGGCGTGAAGGTCTTCGAGTACGCGAACGGCGGCGACCAGATTCACCTGCTTCTGCGCGCCAAATCGCGCGCCGGTTTTCAGGCGTTCTTGCGTGCGTTCGCGGGCCTTACCGCGAGGCTCGTGACGGGCGCGAAGAAAGGCAAGCCTTCGGGCAAGTTCTGGGACGCCCTCACGTACTCGCGCGTGCTCGCGTGGGGGAAGGAATTCGACGGGGTGAGGGAGATCCTTTCGAAGAAGGATATGGCCACATTGACGACGTTGGTCGGCGATAGGAAAAAGCGGGCGCGAAGCAGCGCGAAGAACTAGACGCGTTTTCTCTCGAAGTAACGTTTTCGTGCACGTGCACGTGCACGGAACGATTCAGCGCGATGGGCGCGCGTTTCAGCTAATGGCGGAAGTGGCGGAAACCGGTGAGCACCATTGCCACTCCCGCGCGATCGGCGGCCGCGATCACGTCTGCGTCCTTCACGCTGCCGCCCGGCTGAGCGATCGCGGTCACACCGCGAGCGACCGCCGCTTCGACGCCGTCGGGAAATGGAAAGAACGCGTCCGACGCGAGCACGCTCCCCTTCGTTTCGTCGCCCGCCTTCTCGCAGGCAATCTGCACGCTCACGACGCGCGACATCTGGCCCGCGCCGACACCGACCGTGCGAAGGCCTTTGGCCAGTACGATGGCATTCGATTTCACGTGCTTGGACACGCACCAGGCGAAATCGAGCGAGGCCAGCTCGTCCGCCGTGGGGGCGCGGCGGGTCGCAACCTTCGCCCGATGCACTTCGCCGCGGCCCGTCGCGTCGCGCGTTTGGGCCACGAGGCCACCGCTCACCCGCTTGTATTCGAGCGTTCGCTGGTCGGCCGCGAGCCACGCGCCGGTCGCGAGCAGCCGCAGATTCTTCTTGCCGCGCAGGATTTCGAGCGCGTCGGCCGCGTACGATGGCGCGACGAGACACTCGACGAACGTTTCGGCGATGACCTTCGCCGCTGCGAGATCGACTTGGCGATTGACGGCGGCAACGCATCCGAACGCCGAGACCGGGTCCGCTTCACGCGCGGTGCGATAGGCCGTCGCGATGTCCGCTCCGACCGCGACGCCGCACGGATTGGTGTGCTTGACGATGACCGCTGCCGGCGCCTCGAATTCGCGCACGGCCTGGAAGGCGGCGTCCGCGTCGACGATGTTGTTGAACGACAGCTCGCGTCCGCCGGCGCCGAGGCTCTCGGCGAGCGCGAGCGATCCGGGCAATGCGCCTCGCTCGCGGTAGAAGGCGCCCGTCTGATGTGGATTTTCGCCGTAGCGAAGCCCGTAGACCCGCTCGAAGGGCAGCGTGAGATAGAGCGGATATTCGTCGCGCTCCCCGCCTTTCCAGCACAGTGGGATCCGAAGCTTGGAATTCACGTGACTTGAAGTCGCGG